>JAAGKN010000757.1_pt1 | contig 116811 bp, 113 predicted proteins | sample 6206371 | NCBI WGS metagenome assembly JAAGKN01 (sample SAMN11533720, study PRJNA540317) | gut metagenome | isolation source: fecal pellets from male and female animal of same cohort | host: Peromyscus leucopus | place: USA:CA | collected 2017
CGCCATAAGATTTAGTTGTGCAACATAACTGTGACTTCCCCCCCCCCCCCCGATTTTTGCTTAAAAGCAAAAGTTTTTAAAGAATCTTTAAGAAATAACAAACCAAAAGTAACATTTTTGAATGATGAATATTTTCAATCAATGAAATTTCTGTCATTCTGTGATATAATAAAACAATCGTTTGATTTATGATTGATGCCAAAATATCCAAAATTTTTATCAAATCACAAGGTATGCGATATGAAAAAAAATAAAAACAAAGATGAAGATTCTAAAAAGAGAATCCTTGAAGCCGCTATCAAGCTATTTGCAACCAAAGGTTTTGAGGGAACAAGTATCAGAGAGATTTGCAAAAATGCCGATGCCAATATCTGTATGATTTCGTATTATTGGGGCGGGAAAAAGGAGCTTTATCAGGGAATCTTAGATGATTTGATTGAAAAACAGACAGAATATGTAAAAAAATTTATGGATATATCCACAAAACCTGCAAATTTAAGCAAAAAAGAACAAATTGATATTTTGTTTTTAATGCTTGATAAGGCTATTGATTTTTTATATTCAAGGATTTCTCAAGAGTTGTTTATTCTGCTTTTACAAGAACAGCAAAATAAAAATTTTGCTCCTAATTCTCCTATGTTGTCATACTTAAGGACTTTAATCGCCGCTATTTTTGAAAAAGATGAGAACAAACAAGAGATTATCTTTAAGGCAGTTTTTATTATGTCTCAAGTCAATTCTCCGAGAATCTTAATGGCTTTTTCATTAGGATTATTGGGACAAGATAATTTTACGCAGAAAGACATAGCAATGATAAAATCCAATGTAAAACTTTATATCAAGGCTCTTTTAGAGGATTCTCACATTAAATATTAACCATCGGGAGAAAACATTATGAAAAAGAAAATAATTATAGTCGTTTTACTATTCTTAATAATCAGCGGCGTTGCTTACTTTTTCACCCATAAAAAACAAAATTTAGAGGAGCTAACCTTATATGGGAATATTGAGATTCGCCAAGTTGATTTAGGCTTTCAAGTCGGAGGTAAATTAGACAAGATGCTTAAAGAAGAGGGCGATAGCGTTCAAAAAGGTGAATTGATTGCTGAAATTGATCCCAAAGATTATGTTTTGAATCTCCAAAAAGCACAAGCCGAGACTGCCAAAACTCTCGCGCTCAAAAACGATGCTGTTTCAAAATTTAACCGACACGCGCCACTAGTCAAAGGCAATGCGATTTCAAAAGAAGAATACGATAGTTTTAAAAACGCAAAGGATAAATCACTTGCAGACTATGATTCTGCGCTTGTTGCCCAACATTATGCACAAAATCAGCTTGAATACACCAAACTCTACGCGCCCGAAGATGGCATTGTGATGATAAGAGTGCAAGAACCCGGCAGTATCATCAATGCAGGGCAAATCGTGTATTCAATCTCAAAAACAAAACCTGTTTGGATTAGAGCCTATGTCAATGAAATTGATTTGGGAAATATCACATACGGGCAAAAAGCAAAAATTACCATTGATAGCATCAATCCGCAAACAAGAAAAGAACGAGAATACACGGGTTATATTGGCTATATCTCACCTGTTGCCGAATTTACACCAAAAACCGTCCAAACAACAGATTTAAGGACAGACCTTGTGTATAGAATCCGCGTTTATATTGATGATATTGATGAATACTTGCGACAAGGAATGCCAACAACTATAAAATTAGACCTGAAAGCTCAAAATGAACGCCATAGAGATTAAAGATCTTACTAAAACATTTGGGAAAATATGCGCACTTGATCATCTCTCTTTAAATATTGAGAAAGGGAAAATATCTGGTTTAATCGGTGCTGATGGTGCGGGTAAAACAACCTTGATAAGACTTATTGTAGGATTATTATCACCTGATAGTGGGAGTATTTCTGTTTTAGGATTAGATCCATTGATGCAAAAAGAAGAACTCACGGCAAAAATCGGTTATATGCCACAAAAATTTGGGCTTTATGAAGACTTGAGCGTTATTGAGAATCTCAAACTTTATGCGGATTTAAAAAACCAACCTTATCATTTTGACAAAATGCTTGAATTTACATCTCTCACACCATTTCAAGACAGACTTGCAGGTGCATTATCGGGAGGAATGAAGCAAAAACTAGGCTTGGCTTGTGCGTTACTTGGAACGCCTGATTTACTCCTTCTTGATGAGCCATCAGTCGGGGTTGATCCGATTTCTCGCAGGGATTTAATGAAAATGGTTAGAGAAATGATTAATCCTCAAACGACTGTTCTTTGGCTGACTGCATATTTAGACGAAGCTCATAGTTTTGATACGGCAATAGTTTTAGACAAAGGGAGATGTATTTTTAATGGCAAACCTCACGACTTGGCTCAAACTTCACAAGCATTTGAAGACAAAGTCATTGAGCTTATGGGTGGATACAAAAAAGAGACTTCAAAAATCGCTCAAAATTACAAATCACTAAGCGATTTTGAAGGATACGCCGTTGAAGCGCATCATTTGGAGAAAAAATACGGAAACTTTTATGCTGTCAAAAATAATTCTTTTCAGATTCAAAAAGGTGAAATCTTTGGGCTTTTAGGACCAAATGGCGCAGGAAAATCAACCTCATTTAAAATGATGTGCGGACTTGCTAAGCCTACAAGTGGGGCTGCCAAAATCATGGGGATTGATATAGCCAAAAACCCCACAAAAGCCCGCTCAAATTTAGGCTATATGGCACAAAAATTCTCTCTTTATGGCTCACTTTCACTTAGAGAGAATCTCGAATTTTTCGCATCAGTCTATGGTGTAGAGAGTAAAAACCACAAACAAAGAATCAATGAAATCATTGAGATTTTTGATTTTTGGGAGATTGAGCATATCAAATCAGAAGATTTACCCTTAGGATTCAAACAAAGACTATCAATGGCTTGTGCGCTTATCCATAATCCGCTCGTTTTATTTTTAGATGAGCCGACTTCTGGCGTTGATGTCTTGGCAAGAAAAGAATTTTGGAATCACATCACATCTTTATCCAAAAAGGGCGTTACGATTCTTATTACGACACATTTTATGGACGAAGCCGAGTATTGTGATAGGATAAGCCTTTTTTATAAAGGAGAAGCAATTGCAATCGGCACTCCTGATGAATTAAAACAAAAAGCAGGTGCTGCTAATATGGAAGATGCTTTTATCACATTGATTAAAGAGAGTGGGCAATGAAGATTCTACTTGCCTTAATCAAAAAAGAATTTAAGCAAATTATCCGCGATCCTTCAAGCATCATCATTGCTTTTGTCTTGCCTCTGATTTCTATTTTAATCTATATGTATGGAATCAATATGGATTCTCTGAAGGTTACACTCGGTATCAAAAACGATGATGGCAACTCTGAAATTGCAACCCTTGTCAAATCTTTCGGACATAGCAAATATGTCCAATCCATAGTCTTTGACAATGAAAATGAGATAAAAACAGCCATTGCACGTTCAAAAATCAAAGGAGCAGTGATAATACCCAATGATTTTTCAAAGAAACTTTTAAAAGGTCAAAATGCGGAGATTCTCATTATCACCGATGGGAGTGATGTCAATACCGCGAATTATGTTTCAAGCTATGCAGTAGCGATTATTAATCATTGGCTTGCTTCAAGTAAATTCGCTCCTAAAAATGTCAAACCTGCCATAAATACAGAAATCCGCACATGGTATAACCAAGACTTAAATAGCCACCATTTTATCTTACCCGGCTCAATTGCAATCACTATGCCCTTAATTGGAATCTTACTCACAGCACTTGTAATTGCGCGTGAATGGGAAAGAGGCACTATGGAAGCTCTCTTAAGCACAAGGGTAAGAAAAATCGATATTGTTTTGGGCAAATATATCCCCTATTTTACGCTTGGAATGTGCTCCATGCTGTTTAATGTGTTTTTGTGTGTGTTTGTCTTTGGAGTTCCTTTTAGAGGAAGTTTTTTAATCCTACTTCTTGTGTGTAGTCTGTTTTTATTCACACTTTTGGGGATAGGGCTTTTAATCTCTTCTGTGTTAAAAAATCAATTCCTTGCTAGTCAAGTTTCTCTGGGCATCGGGCTTTTGCCTTCATTACTTTTATCAGGGCTAATGTTCCCAATCAATTCTATGCCTTTGTTTTTTCAATATTTCACGATGATTTTGCCTCCTAGGTATTTTGTAACATTTGTCGAAAGTGAATTTATGTCAGGGACGATTCCTCAAATCGTAATGATAAACTCAATCTTCTTAGCGACTTTGGGGCTTATACTCTTTATGCTTGTTTATAAAAAACAAATATGAGGCTTGTAAAATGACAGGTATGTTAAGAAGAATCCTCGCATTAATCAAAAAAGAATTTATCGTGATATGGTCCGATCCTAAAAATCGCGCAATAATACTGGGTATGCCATTAATGCAGCTACTTATTTTTGCAAATGCCATCACAATGGAAGTGAAAAATATCGATGTCGCCGTTTTGGACAGAGATAATTCTATTGAATCAAGGGAGCTTTTATCAAGATTTGAACATTCGACAAGATTCAGAAAGTTTTATTATGTGGAAAATGAAAAAGAATTAAAGCACAAGGTGGATAACCAAAAAGTTCAAATTGGAATCTTTATAGACAATCATTTTTCATCATCATTAAAATCAAGTAAAGGTGCTGATGTTTTAATCATAACCGATGGCAGACAAACAAACTCTGCTGCAATTGCAGGAGGATATGCCACACAAATCATATCAGAATACAGCGCAGAAATCTTAGGAATACAAACAAACTTGATAACGCCAAGTATTAGAAATTGGTTTAATCCCAACCTTGAATACAGATGGTATATCTTAACCGTTATTGTTGCAATGCTTGCGACCGTTATTACCCTACTTTTGACAGCCTTATCAATTGCGAGAGAGCGTGAAATGGGGACATTTGATCAGCTTATCGTAAGCCCCCTATCATCGTTTGAAATTTTAGTCGGTAAAACAATCCCACCCTTGATAATTGCAATGTTTCTCACTTTTCTAATGACATTTTTAATCATCATATTCTTTGAAATCCCATTTGCAGGTTCATTTGTTTTATTTTTTATCTCGATATTTATCTCATTGCTTTCAATCGTAGGCATAGGATTATTTATCTCATCAATCTGCAATACTCAACAACAAGCGATTCTGGGAGTGATTACCTTTCAAATGCCTGCTATTTTATTATCGGGGTTTATCTCTCCTATCGAGGATATGCCCGTGGCTTTGCAATATCTGACTTTACTTAATCCAATAAGATTTTTTATGGTGTTAGTTCGTGGGATTTTTCTCAAAGGAATGACATTATCAGATGTGGTTTTAAATTGGATTCCGCTTATTATCATTGCGATTTTGACCCTCACACTTGCTGCAAGCACCTTTAAGAAAAAACTAGGCTAGATTCTTTAAGTCAAAATAGCATTAAATCCAAATACAGAATCTAGCGCATTTTTTATTGCATCAAAACAATTCCTTAATATCCACCTCCAAAGCCCTTGCAATTTTATAAAGGTGCTCAAGGTTAAAATGAATATTTTTATACCCTGCCTCTGCTCCAGCGACTAGAGAGACAGACTTATAGCCAATCGCTAGGCTCAAATCAAGCTGTGAAAGCCCTTTTTCTTTGCGGATTCTCGCGACATTTTGGGCAATCTGATGATAAAAATGATAAATTTGCTCTTTGCTGACTTCATCACATTTAGTATTGATAGACATTTCTAAACTCTATGATAATAGATTATTTTCTTTTAAGTTTAGTTTGTTTATCATTTTATTTCACTCTATTATAATAGAGTATTTTTCTAAAGGAGGGTATTATGTCATCAGGTAAAATAAGCCCAAAGGACAATCAGGCAAACATGCAAAATGCCAATAAAGGAACACAAGGCACAAACAAGCAATATGACCAAAATCAAGGCAATAGAGGCAAACAGCTTAACCCTAATCAACAAAGAGACTCAAAATGAAAAATGTTATATTCTTAGGAATAACTTGTGGGGCTTTACTTTTCTTTGCTGCTTGTGCAGACCCAAAACCTCCCTATACACTCAAGGCTTTAGAATCTCAAGGGCGCGGCATCACGATTGCTCACTCCACACCTTATAATTGCAAGATTCTCGGAGAAGTTGAAGGCAAGGATAGTATTGCAGGAAGACAACCTACAACATTTGAAAAATTACGAGAAAGCGCAATGAATGATCTAAAAAACAATGCGGGAACAGCAGTGGGCAATAATAAACGCATTATGCTTAGAATCAATAAAGAAGCAAAAATATGTCAAGGTTTTGTAAAAAGTGCAATGATAGAAGATGAATGCAGTAACTTCCCACAAAAAAGCTATACTTTTCCCGAAGCATACAGGATTCACGCTGACATTTTCGAATGTGGAGAAAAATAAAATCAACGCATCTACTTTTAGGAGCTAAATCCTCCAAGTAAGATTTTCTCCTCTGAAAGATTACAAATCTCTTTATTTTTACAGAATCCACTTAGCCAATTCCTCATAAACTTTTATACACTTAATTACAAATATATAGTTTTGCATTGTAGATTCTATAAAAATGCGTAAGGCAAAATCTCTTACTAAAAATAAACTAAAATTTACATTTAAAAGTTTTTAGGAAATAACGAGAAGTAAAAGTGAGTAATGGTGCCGAAGGTCGGACTTGAACCGACACAGGGTTGCCCCTACTAGATTTTGAGTCTAGCGCGTCTACCAGTTCCACCACTCCGGCATATTGAGAAAAATCAGAATCTATGGTGCGCTGAGCGAGACTTGAACTCGCACGGGTCGCCCCGCCACCCCCTCAAGATGGTGTGTCTACCAATTCCACCACCAGCGCAAATCTCCCTTTAAAAAGGGAGAGCAAAATCATTAAATAAATGGGTTAGCGTAAAGAGCAATTAACGCCAAAACAAGTGTATAAATAACTTGTGCTTCAATAAGTGCTAATGCAATAAACATTGTCCCAAGTAGCTTACCACTGATACCGGGATTTCTCGCTGTTCCTGAAATAGTTGCAGCTGCAGCATGCCCCATACCGATTGCTCCACCTAATGCAGCAATACCTAAACCGATTACCGCCCCAGCTACTGAATATGATTTAATCACATCTACACCCATTCCTGCACCAAATGCAAAACCAATCATTCCCAAACACAATACGACTAAAAGTCTCATTGGACACCTCGTGTAATAATCTCAAAGTCTGTTCGGATCAATCCCCTACTTGACACTTTGGAATCTTGATTATGCCTCATTTTCAATAAAAGTTAGTTTAAATCTTCACCAATACTTTGTATTAAGCCTAACTCTATCTTGCCCTTATTAAGACCGAGAATCTCACATTCTAGCTCCGTATAGCCTTGCAACAAATCGACAGCCTTTTTACTCTTATCTTTAGTAATCTTACTGATATGCACAAGCCCATCTCCACCACGAGGAAGCTCGACAAACACGCCAAAATCCAGAATCTTTTTGATTTTACCCACAAATCTTTCACCCACTTCATAATCTTCCAAATCAACTTTTTCATTCTTTCCTTGCCCAATCAATTGCAAAATGAAAGCTTTGGCAGCAGAGAGCCTTTCTTTATTGCTTGCGCTGATATTAATTGCGCCACTTTCACGACTAAGATCAATACTCACCTCAAAACGTTCAATAATATCTTTAATCACCTTGCCACCTTGTCCGATTACTTCGACAATCTTATGCGGAGGGATCAAGAATACTTCATTTTTGGGCAAAATATCTTCATTTAGCACAATATTCAAACGCGCCTCTTCCATTTTTTGTAGAATCTCTTCCCGTGCTTGTTTTGCTTGAAATAAAGCTTGTGTGAGAATCTCATGACTAATACCACCGAGCTTAATATCCATTTGCATTGCTGTAATGCCCCTGTATCCACCAGCGACCTTAAAATCCATATCACCATCATGGTCTTCCAAGCCACTAATATCTGTCAATATCGCATATTGTTCATCACAGGTAACCAAGCCCATTGCAACACCCGCAATCAATGAATCAACCTTTGCGCCACACGCATATAAAGCCAACGAACCACCGCACACACTTGCCATAGAACTTGAACCATTAGATTCTAATATCTCTGATACTAAGCGGATTGTCTTGTCTTCCTGAATACTCGATTCTAAGGCGCGTTTGGCAAGTTGCCCATGTCCTAGCTCTCTACGCCCCACAGAACCAATCATACTTGCCTCTCCAACACTGAATCCGGGAAAGTTATAATGAAACAAAAAACGCTCTTTAAAAGGTGCTTTACCCTTAAGCATTTCATGACTTTGTGCATCATTCTCCGCGCCAAATGTCGCACTCACAAGTGCTTGCGTTTGCCCTCTTGTAAAAAGCACACTGCCATGCACACAAGGCAGGAGATTCGTTTGAATGCTAATGGGGCGCACTTGAGTAAAACTACGCCCATCGGGACGATGTTTTGATGTCAAAATCATCTCTCGCACAAGTTGTTTTTTGTATGCCAAAATATGTTCTTTGACACATTTTTCATCATCTAAATGATGCTCTTGCATCACGCGTTTAACAATATGATGTAATGATGTGTCTCGCTCTGATTTCGCCATTTGAGCAATCGCCTCTTGAATCAAATGATGATAATGTGTTTTGATTTTTTGCATCAGATTCTCATCACTCTCTTTCAAAGCGGAAGTGTAAGCAAAAGGTGGCTTTTTGTAGGAAGAAAAGGCAGTAAAATATTGTCGGCTTGTCTTGGCAATATAGCCCTTAGCATATTCAAGAGCCTCAAGTAAATCAGATTCGGCAAGCTCATTAGAACCTTTTTGCGTCCTAATACTTCGCATTTCAATCATCAATAATTCATCACCTTTCCCCGATACAAACAAATCCAATTCACTTTCAGCTAATTGTTGCATTGTAGGATTCAGCAAAAATTGTCCATTGATGCGTCCTATACGCACTCCACTCACAGCATCTTCTCGGAGAGATTCTAAGGGTAAATCCGAAACAAAAAGCGCATTAGCCGCTGCATTAAGCGCATTGACCTGCAAATCACTTTGTCCATCATAACTTAAAACCATAACAATAATCGAAGTATTGTGTGTGTAGCCTTTAGGAAAAAGCGGTCGCAATGTGCGATCAATAAGCCTTGAAGTGAGAATCTCAAATTCACTTGGCTTACCCTCTCGCTTCATAAAACCTGAAGGAAACTTGCCACCTGCATAAGCCTTTTCTATATATTGCACGCTAAGAGGCAAAAAATCATCATCATAGTTCAGATTCTCTTGTGCGCAGACACTTGCAAGTAGCACACTCCCTCCATTTTGATAGAGCAATGCACCATTTGATGCCTTTGCGACATAGTTTAAGGTGTATTGTTCCTTTAGATTCTCACATTCAAGATTAATTTGCTGCATGGGTTTGTCCTTTATGGGTGATATAATGATTTAGAATCTCTTCTATTTGCTCATCTTCAAGAGGTTGGAGCTGGGGGAAATAATGTGCGGTGGAGACATAATAATCTAGCGCAGAAATACAATACACATCATCGCAAATTTCGCTTAGTGAATCATAAATCATCTTTGGCATAACGGGAGATGCCACGCTCACACTCCTCGCCCCCATATTCATACAAGTTTTGACTGCCACATTTGCGCGAAGTCCTGTTTGGATTCCTAATTCCATTAAAATAACATCTTTGCCTTTGATAGAGGCAAACATCTCGCCTTTGCGAAATTTATAGCGAGACTGCGAAATCTCTTCTTCATATTTGCGTTGCGCTTCGCCATACACATAGTCTAGATTAATACAAAAAGCAGCGATAAGCGATTCATTAGCAACAATCTCCATATCCTCACTCACAACTGCAATTGCACATTCAGGATTCAGCGGCGCAGTAATCGTTTCGGTAAATAAAAAATCCATTGGAATCTTAAGACGCTGCGCCATTTGGTGAGCCATTTCGATACTTTCCATACTGACTGCCACTAAAATAGCGTTTGATAAAGGAGGATTCTTAATAGAAATCACCTCCAATAAACGCGCAAGTGCCTCTTGCATATCTTCAAAACGAATATCTTTCACTTGCTATCCTTTATTTTATTCTTTAAACCGATAAGTCAGTCCGTAATTCGTCAAAGGCACAAATCGGAATTCAAGCTTTACATATTGGTTATTAATCGGCGTAATCTCTCCATTAGCCGTCAAAACAGGTCGCACATCTTGAGCGAATTTTAATCCAATACCAAAACAACGAATATCTTTTGAGATTGTAACATACCAATCCTTTAGATATTCCATACCCATATCATAACCCACATTAGCATCAAATCGAAAATAACCAAAATCATACCCTACCTTGCCCCTTAAGAATCCCGTTTTGCTGATAGAATAAGTCGCAGAATCTTGATAAAGTGTATCAAGCCTAAAGTAATAAGTGATACCCGCATTCAAACCCCAACGATTCAAACTCGCATTGAGTGAGGCTTCTCGAACATTTTTAAGCGCGTAAGAATAAAAAACCGAAGCACTCATATTCAAGCCCGAAAAGGGTGCAAAACCTATTTCATTACGCAAAAGCTGATTTTTAGTCAAAATCTGATCTTGTAAAAAAATCCTCTGATACAATCTCCAATAGAATAATTCTTTTCCCTTCTTTCCATAAAAATATTGCGAGAGTTTTAAATCCACCTTATGCTTGTTTTCATTAAGATCAAGCATTTCGTTAGGATTCCAATACATTGCTATTGCTTCGGGAGAACCAAAATATGCTGAAAGCTTTTCAGCATATGCTTTATAACGATCATCAGCTAAAGTATCAGAAGTATATTGATAGGCTTTTCCACTAAAAATCCCCTCTAAATGCAAAGAATGAAAAAAATGTTTGTAAGGTCGTGCGATGTCTGAATTAAATGAAATGCTATAATTGCCCCCAACATAATTAATCGTCTTGTCAATACTGCCATTTGTAACGACATCAAGCACATCTGTTGCATTTTGCAAGTTTGTCAATGTCCCATATAATTTGAGATTTGCCCCTATGGACAAATAATCCTTAAAAACCGAAAAATTAATCCCTATAGGCAAAGAAGCGGTAGTTTGGATATATCCATAGCCCTCTGGACGCGTAACATTTTTTGTTTGCAAGTCAAATGTGTAAAGGAGATTCTTAAAAAAGAGAGAATCTGTATAGTGGTGATATTGTAATTGCGGGAGCGTTTGAAAAACTTTATCATTATTGATTTGAGACAAATCAAGATAATATTTCAAATAACCGCCTACGAAATGATTTTGAGAGTTGATAAAATAATTCACACGCGAATCATACAGACGCGTATTAAAAGATGCGTTCAAACTCTTTAAACGCATATATTCTAAATCATTCATATAATTAATATTAGCATAAAAACCATCTTGCAAACTTGATTGAGAATCTTGCTTGGTAAAAATATTTTTCGTCCCGTATTGGAAATTAAAACCATAAATGTTTTGATTCGCAAGATTATTATCAATCACATATTGATCAAAATTACGAAAATAACGCATTTGTAAAATTGCGACCGCATTATTATGATCTGCAAAACGAAACTCTAAATCACCGCCAAAGCCTCTATTTGTCCGAAATTGAGGAGAAAATGTTATATCCCAACGATTGAAGGGTGCGAGGAAAAAAGGTTGTTGATACATAAAGCCTTGCTTATTGCTGTATGAAAATTGCGGATAAATAAAACCTGTCTTTCTCACATTGCCCGTTGGTGCAGTAAAATAAGGGATATACAAAATAGGCACAGGTCCGAGATAAAGACGCGAATTCCACATACTCACGCGAGATTTATCTGCATTATATTGCCCAGAGCTCACATTCAAGTGCCACAAAGGGTGTCCAATATCGCAACCCGAAACCACACCTCTCTTAAATTGATATTTCTTATCCTCACCACTTCCTTCTTTTGCTACTATCCAAACCCCCTCTGGACTTTGCAAATAAAGATTCTGCATCACAATTTGCTTATCTTGCAAAAAAAGCTCAACTTCAGAAACATCTAAATACAAGGTATCACCTTGATAAATCTTTACCTTGCCTTCAAGATATGCTTTTTGTGTTTGCTTATCATAAACAATGCGGTCAGCAACCATATAAGAATCCCCATAAAGCAAAAAAGCATTACCTTGTGCGATGACTTGCTCACCTTGTGTTTTAACTTCATCGGCAGATAAATCAAACACTGCAGGTGTCTCTTTCGCCCACACCTCACAAGATAATGCGCACAAACACAGAATCCAAAGGAGCTTATGGCGATAACTTTTCATCAACTTGCAATCACCAAAGTTTTTGCTAATCGATCGTGCAAAGCGCGTCTAAAAGTATCTCCAAACGCAAAAATATAAGTAACAAAAAACAATGCCTCGCCTATCAATTTTCCCAAAGAACGCAACACACAATCTTTCAAACAAGGTTTATCAACCAAATCAACACTAACAACGCGCATCTTGAAAAATATTTTTCCCAAACTCGCCCCATAAAACCAGATGAAAAAACTATCATAAATCACTTTCAAACAAGACATTTGCCATATATAGCTCACCGCAAACGCACGCAATGCTTCATAATCAATCAAGCCTTGCTCATCGCTTAGATTCCCCACAGAAGTATGAATACAGGCAAAAATCAATGAAAGCAAAAAAATATCGACAAACCACGCTAACGCACGCACATTTAAATCAGCAATCTTGAGATTCTCTCTGTCAATCAGATCTTGTATCTTTTCATCAAGTTTCATCGTTTAAAGAGCTCTAAAAGCAATATCATCGCGGAATTGCATTCCCTCAAACTCCACATTTTGCAGAATCTTATAAGCATTATCCCGAGCTTGTTTGATGCTTGATGCAATCCCGACAGCCAAAAGCACTCTCCCACCATTTGTAAGGAGATTCCCTTTTTCATCATTCCCCACACCTGCAAACACTAAATGCCCCAATGTCGTATCAAAATCATCAATACGAATCAATGCCGGTGCGCTAGAGCGATAAGGATAATCTTTGGAGGCAACCACTACGGCAACAGCATAATTTTCACTCATTTTTAAAGTAAGATTCTTAATCGTCCTATCAAGTGTGGCAGTAACTACATCAAGCAAAGGTGTTTGCAACAAAGGCATCAAAACCTCACACTCGGGATCACCAAAGCGCACATTGTATTCAAGCAAATAAGGCTCTTTTTCGCCATTTTTCTCTACCACCATAATGCCTCCAAAAAGCACCCCCTCAAAAGGCATACCTTGCTCTTTAAGTGCTTTAAGCGTGGGGGAAATGATACGCGTTTTAATCTTTTGCATCAGATTCTCATCACACAAGGGTGTCGGTGTGTATGCGCCCATACCCCCTGTATTTGGACCTTTATCACCCGAAAGTAAGCGTTTATGATCTTGACATGCACTTAACATCACAAAATCTTCTCCATCGCAAACAGCAAAAACGGATAATTCATAACCCTCCAAAAACTCCTCAATCACGACACGTTTTCCCGCATCTCCAAAACTCTCTCCCTCAAGCATTTTGTAGGCTGTCTCTTTTGCTTCTTGATGACTCTGCGCGATAATCACCCCCTTGCCCGCGCATAAGCCATCAGCTTTCACAACAATAGGCGGTGTGAGCGTATCAATAAAAGATTCTATAAGATGCCTATCATCTGACTGAATATATCTTGCGGTAGGGACTTGAATCTTTGCGACAAAATCTTTCATAAATGCTTTGCTTGATTCTAATTGTGCAGCTTGCTTGCTCGGACCAAACACACGAATATGATGGGCGCGTAAAAAATCACTCAATCCCTCACTTAGCGGAGCTTCAGGACCAATAATCACCAATGTAATACCAAGCTTTTGAATAGAATCTACAATCTCTTGAGGTGTTTTTGCAGGGAGATTGACCCCTAGTCTTGTAGTCGCGCCATTACCCGGCGCAAAATAAAGTTTCTGCACTCTTTTGTCTTGACTTAGGGCTAACCCCATTGCGTATTCTCGACCACCATTACCGATGATTAATATATGTTCTTGCACTTTTATTTATTCCTTTAATAAACCCCCAAATGAGCGTTACCCCAATTGCGTAGCCTAAAAAAGCCACAAACAGAGCCAAGAGAATCTCTTTAGGCGACAAATCCTCACTATCTTTGATAGCTCAAGCAGAAACACCGAACACACAGAAATCACTACGATTAGCTCAAAAAATCTTTTAGTAACAGACTAGCGTTGTGAAAGAAACACGCATCATCTAGGTTAGCGCAATTATAGGCTAAGAAGGATTAAAAAAAAATTATAGACTTTTAAAGAGTTTTTTATTAAATAATCCCTAAAATCATCACTGCTTCAAATCTTATCAAAATAGGGAGTGGGATATGTTTTCATCTATTTTTAATCGCCGACTTTTTTATTGTCTAGCTATAGATTGCATTGTCAATGTATTTATTTATAACTTCCTAGATATAGCGGGGGGGGGGTAAGAGAGATTCGGAAGTTTATCTTAACGCCTCTTCTCAATGATTTTTTACTTTTTTACTGCCTCTTTTATCTTAGCTCCTTTCTCCCCAAGACTTTTACTCATATCTTTCAAATCTTTCTCGTCCTTCTTATCTCTTTGATTGCTTTGGTGGATTGTTTTCTTATCCTTACCTTTCAGACATCGCTCAATGTCGTTTTCTTTGAAATATTCCTAAGCACTAATCCACAAGAAGCACAAGAATTTCTCTCTACTTATTTGAATGTAAAAATATTAATCCTTATAGGAATTTTGATTCTTTTTAACCTTGCTTTTTTCTTGCTACCAATCAAGACTCCCACGCTTAAGCCGCACCCCAAAATTGCTTTTGCACTTTTTGCTATTATTGTCGTAAGCGTAGGAACTAAAGCATTGCGTGTAGATGACCCCATAAGCTACTACGCAGAAAAAGTCAATCTCATGCGATGGGTAGAAACAATCACGCAAGGCATCATATCGCAAAATGCTTACATAGCGCAATATCGCGAACTTAATAAAGAAATGAACGAAAAGCTTTCCAAACCCTACCCGATTCTTGAAAATAATTTGCAGCTCCCGCGTGTGATTCTTATCATTGGAGAATCCACGCAACGCAACTTTATGAGCCTCTATGGCTATGATTTGCCTACTACACCGATTTTAGATGAGCTTAAATCAAAAGGGAATCTCTTTGTGTTTAATGATGTGATTGCGCCACACGCTCATACAAATACTGCTTTAAGCAAGATGCTTACTTTTAGTCGCTATGAAAATGCCTCTACGCCGTGGTTTAAACAGCAAAATCTCATTGATGTAATGAATCTTAGCGGTTATCATAGCATTTGGCTAAGCAATCAAGAAGCAATTTCCATCTGGGGCAATGCCCCTGAAGTAATCGCACAAAGGGCAAATCAAACACTTTTTAGCACTTATAACAATAGTCATAATGTGGGTAAAACTTATGATGGGATACTTCTTTCGATGCTTGATAAACATTCAATCCCTCAAGATTCTAAACTCTTTTATGTCTTTCATTTAATGGGGACGCATTTAACCTATCGCGAACGTTACCCCAAAAACTTTAATAAATTCAGTGCTGATGATATGCTTCATCTCAACACACAAGCTGTAGATTCTGCACAATCGCTGTTTCACCTCAATAAAAAACAAGCGCAAACACAAGCAGAATACGCCAATGCAATACTCTATAATGATTTTGTCGTGGGTGAGATTATGCAACGATTTGCCGATGAAGAATCTATCATCTTTTTCTTGAGTGATCATGGTGATGAAGTCTATAATTTTAGGGATTTTTCAGGACACGCAGAATCAATGTCTTCAAGATTTATGATAGAAATCCCTTTTATGATTTATATGAGTGATATTTTCAAGCAAAAACACCCCGACATCGTGCAAAAAGTGCAAGATTCACAGAATCTCCCCTTTATGAGTGATGATTTTATCCATGCTTTCCTTGATTTACTCGGTATCAAAACGCAAGATACCCTTAGCAATGCAAGCCCTTTTAGCGCGACTTATCACAAAAATCGTGCTAGAATCTTCGCAAGCAGGGACTATGATAAGGAGCTAAAAGATGATGACCTTAGCTTCATTGTCCCCTCCAAGCTATGGCTACACCGAGTTGATGAAATAGCAAAATTTAACGATTTTTGCGATAAATATTATGGCTTTGAAATCGATGTGCATTTTTTAGACACACCCGAGCCGTATTTTGATGTAGGACATGACGGACTAGAAGACAGCATTGGTTTGGATTTAGATGAGATGTTTAAAATAATCAGTGAGACACTACAGCTTGAAAATACAACGGGGGGGGGGGATAAGGTAGGACTTTGGATTGATTTTAAGAATCTAAATGAATCAAACGCACAATCTTCTTTACAAATCCTCAAAGACCTCACTGAAAAACACTATTTTTCACCACGTCAAATTATCGTAGAAAGCTCACAATACCGACTCTTAGAATCCTTTAAACAATCAGGATTTTTCACCTCTTATTATGTGCCTTATTATGCTAAAGAAGATTTGAAAACAAAAAGCGAGGAAATTATTGAGAATCTCCAAATGATTGCACAAAGTGGCTGTGTCGATGCAGTGAGCTTTGCGTATTACTTGCATGATTTTATCAAAACTGCAAACCTGCAAAATATTCAAGGAGAAGATATGCCATTATTAACTTGGAATCAAGGGGATAATTGGCAAAAGAACGCACAAACAAAAGCTTTTTATGACCCCCAAATGAAAGTCATTCTAGTGGGTGAAAGGGGAGATTATCGGTAGATTCTGATAAACAACCTTGCACAAATACAAGCCATAGGGGCTGATAGGATAAGTATAGCTTTGTTTATGTGCTTGAAGCTGGGCGATAAAATCCTCACGAGAAAGCTCGCCACGGCTCACTGCAAGGGCTGCACCTATCATCAATCGCACTTGCGCTCTTAAGAATCCGCTTCCCTCAATATACACAACCCTAAGATTCTGATAATGATAGAATCTCACCTTATAAATGCTCCGCACATCGTCTTTGGTAAATGAGCCATTTTTCTTGAACATCGTAAAATTATGCGTGCCGACAAAAAGATGAAGCATTGCTTGAAATAATTGCTCATCACCGATTCTTTCATAAGAAAGATAGGCAGATTCAAAGGGTGAGGGCAAAGTCGGGCTAATCAAATAGCGATAAGCCCTTGCCTTAGCATCAAATCGAGGGTGAAAATCCTTATCCACAGGATATAAGGTGCGGATACAAATATGCGGATAAAGTTTTGTGTTTAAGAGTTTGGCAAAGGCTTGAAGAGATTCTGAAGTATTTTGCAAATGATCGCATGTAAATCGTATAACCTGTCTTGTAGCATGCACACCTTTATCTGTCCGTCCTGCACCGATGATAGGAGAGAAAATCCCCACTCTTGCAAAAGATTCTTGTAATGCGCCTAAAACGCTTTTAATGTGAGTTTCTTTTTGCTTTGCAAAGCCACTAAACGCGCTACCATCATAAGCAATAATGGCAGCATAAAAACCCATTAATAAAACCTTGCAATAAATTTTCGGTATAAAACAAAAGAAGCCACAAACCATAAAAGAGGGATAGTCAGCATACCTGTGAGCGGAAAATGCTCTGAAACAATGTGCATAGCAATAAAATACAAAGCCACTGAAGTAATCACATAAAAATAAGACATATTCGACTTAAAGCGCGGATTGGCAATCCCAAACAACGGCACTAAAAAAAGCGACACTAAAGGGAATAATGACACCATAATGGCTTGCGCAAGTTTGCGAGCCTTACTAGCACTATGGGGAGTAAGGACTTCTCCCCAATACTCTAATAAATCATAACTCTTTAATTGTGGTTCGCTGACATTTTGTCGCACACTCATTTGATGATAATCCACTCTTTTAATCTCTTTTTGCGAGGCAAAATACGCACTGCCTTCTTGTAAGTCAAGCTCAAACAAGCCTTGATTATTGTTTGTCTTACCTGATTGCGCGACAATAAAAGTATCGCCCTCAAAGCCATTTTCAGAGAACAGAATCAGATTCTTATACACACGATTTTTGACACTATCAACATACACAAGCCAATCGCCAAGCTTTTGCCCAAACTCGCCGGGTTTGATATTCACATCAATATCTGCTCTTTTTTGAGCGATAAAATTCTTTGAAGCACTATGCGTCAAAGGAAGCATTACTAATGAAAAAATGAGCAAAACAGATGTAACGATCAATGTAATGGGGAAAAAATATTTTACAATCGCTAAAGGTTTTACCCCTAAAGAAAAACACACCATGAGCTCATAATCATACGCCAAACGCGAAATTGATAATACCAATGCGGCAAAAAAGGTAATAGGCACGATAAAAAAGAGATTTCCGGGTATAAGATAGATAAAAAGTGTCCCTAAATCAATAAAACTCATCTTTACTACATAAGTGCGCCCTGCAATATCAATCAAAAGCACCACAGATGCGATAAAAAGCAAAACGAAAAAAAAAGGAAAAAAGACTTGAGAAAACGAAGTAAATAAATAACGTTTCAGCATCACACAAACTTCCAAAAGGGCGATGTGATATAGACTAAAAGCACACCTATAAACATAAAAAATACAAAAGGAAGTTTAATATCCCTGATTTGAGTTTTTTGAAAGATTCCCAAAAAAATAGCATACAAAAGTGCAATAAAACTTCCCGCAAATACACTTAAAAGAGCAAAAAAGACATCAAACGCAACCCCTAAGCCACTTAAAACAATAATATCTGCCTCGCCTATAATATCTTTACGCGTAAGACTTTGATAAAAAATCTTTAGTGCAAAGAAAATACCCCCTAATCCAAACCCGATAAAAATACGGCTAAACAATTCACTCAAATCTCTATGCAGATACAAAAACGCATACGCGACACACATCATCAAAAATAAGAAATTAAGTGCATCGGGGATGGCAAGACATTTAATATCAATCAATCCCAACACACATAAAAGCATTAAAATACTATATGAGAGGAAAAAAATCTGATAAGGTAATCCAAGAAAAATCGTTGAGAAATAAATAATCACAGAAACACAGAGGAGAAAAAGGAAATAAACAAAATTAGGGTATTTTTTGAGTTCAAAGTCTTCTTGGCTTGTGTAAAAATGCACCAAGAACGCTCCTGTATATCCTACTATTAAAGAAATAATAGCAAAAATAGTCATAGCACTCACTCCAATTTATTGTAAAATCCCATCTTGAATATCCACAAACAAACATTCACTTAGATTCTCACCCCTATCAAGCTGCCCCCTAGACTTAACAAAACGTTTAATAACTTGCTTATTTCCTTCCAATAGAGGGACGACTATCACACCACCTTCACTAAGCTGCTCCACAAGAGTGTGTGGGATACTCTTTGCGCATGCAGAAAACAAAATCGCATCAAAAGGCGCGTATTCCTCCCACCCCTTTTGTCCATCAGCAAGCTTTGTAAAGATATTGTGCGCTTGTAAAAGTCTAAAACGTTCTTTTGCCTCATTCAATAGCTTACCAATGCGTTCAATACTAAAGACGCGTCTAAACATTTTAGAAAATATCATTGCCTGATATCCACTCCCACAGCCAACTTCTAACACAGAATCTCCTCCATTGGGAGCAAGGTATTCACTCATTTTTGCCACTGTCAAAGGAGAGCTAATCCATTGAGAATCAACCATAGGCAAAGCATCAAGACTATAGGCTAAATGTTTCAATGCAGAAGGCACAAATATTTCTCTATCCACAGCAATAAGTGCTTCTCGCACCTTAGGAGACAGCGGGAAAATCCTCTGTATCTCTTCGCACATTTGTTGAGCCATTCGTGTTTGCATTAGTTAATCCGAATCCCCGTATTGACATATTTGCGCATTCTTGAAGTTTCACTAATATCCACTTCACACGCCACAAATGATTTTTTATCATTTTTATACACAATCCCGTAAGGCGTGATGATTGAGCTTCCTTTTGCCATCGTATCGTTAGCACTATTACTTGAAACCACAAAAGCTTGATTGGCAATAGCAAGAGCTTGTGAGAGAATCTCAAAATGGTTTTTACGAGCTTTTGCCCATTGTGCAGGGATAAAAATAATATCCGCGCCTCTAATCTGCTCCCAAAGCTCCACAAAACGAAGCTCAAAGCAAACCAACGCTGCGCATTTCACGCCATCAATATCAAAGATACTGATTTCACCCTTCTCTCCTGCCTTAAAATGTAGCTGCTCATCACCTAAAGTAAAAAGCTTATTTTTGCTTTGTTTATGGATAATCTCACCCTTATGAAACACTTTAAGATTGTTAAAAAACTTTTTATTTTTTTGCTCAATCATTGTCGTGATAAGTGTGTTTTTGTATTTTGCACTACATTCCAAAAGCCGCTCTGTGGCAACCTTTGAAAACTCACCTGCCTCATTGATCTTTTGATAAACAAACCCGCTAAGTGCTACTTCTGGCGTGCAAATAATGGCATTTTTACCACAATGAGCGATAAAATCCTCAATGATTCTAAGATTCTCTTCAAAATCTTGTCCTGTTTTCATCTGCATGCTGTATAATTTTCTAGAAATCATCGAAATTAATACTCCCTTTTGCGTAATTAGTAACCTTTGCCTCAAAAAAATTCGTTTTTTGCTCATTAAAACTTGCAAATTGATCCACCCATCTAATAGGATTCTTTGAGCCATAAAGTTGTGGTAACCCTACCGCTTTCAAGCGATCATCGGCAAGATGCTGAATATACTCACGGATAATCTCTGTGGTAAGCCCGAGAATCTGCCCTTGCGTGATGTATTCTCCCCATTTAGATTCAACATCTACAGCCCTTCTAAACATTTCAATCACCTCCTCTTCAAGTGAAGGTGTGAAAAGCTCACTGCGTTCTTTACGCAAAGAATTGATCATATTCTGAAACAAAAGCAGATGCGTAACCTCATCGCGTTGAATAAAGCGAATCATTTGTGCAGAACCCAACATCTTCCCACTTCGAGCTAATGTATAAAAAAATGAGAATCCACTATAAAAATAAATACCCTCTAAAATTTGATTAGCAAACATTGCTTTGAGCAAATTACGCTCACTTGGTTGCTGTGCGAGTTCGATATATACATTGGCAATATGGTCATTTTTACTTCTTAGTTGCATATCTACACGCCACATATCATAAATTTCATCAGTATTCACCGAGATAGATTCTACCATCACTGCATAGCTTTGAGAATGCAATGCCTCCTCAAAAGCCTGCCGCACAAGGATAAGGTTAATTTCAGGGCTAGTAATATAAGGATTAATATTATCAATAAGATTATTTGTTTGTAAAGAATCCATAAAAATAAGTTGAGCAAGGGCACGATCATAACCGCATTTTTCTGCATTTGTTAGTCCGCCATTATAATCTTTTTTGTCAGGATTCATATTGACTTCTTCAGGAAACCAAGTATTTGCCAACATTACTTTCCATAAATTATACGCCCATTGATACTTTATTCTATTAAGATCAAAAATACTTGTGGGATTGCCACCAAAAATTTTTCTATCTGAAACACTCTCTTGAGATTCGGGATTATAAATTTGTTTGCGATGGATAGTGTTCATTGATAATAACCCTTTGAAAAACATTTTAATTTATTCTATTGAAGAATAGAATTGTAACTCAATTAAACTTTAAGATGCTTTACAAATCTAGTTTGTCTTGTTTTCTTTTTCTTTGCCTTATTTTCCTCTATTTGAAGGCTTTTCAAACAAAAAATCTATTTCAGATAAAAGTTTCAGAATCTTTTAAACATTAACAAAGTAGAATCTCACCTTTTAATCTTCACAACAGACACACGCGGGAGTGGCGAAATGGCAGACGCACCAGACTTAGGATCTGGCGCCGCAAGGTGTGGAGGTTCAAGTCCTCTCTCCCGCACCATTATTTACAATTTCCTTACTTGATTTTATTAACCAAAAGTCCAAAAATTGCAGATTCTATAGTGATATTCTTTTAAGAATCTCTTGGACAAAATTTGTCGTCTGCAAACCTAATGATTGCTCGACTATGGCTGTGTTGCCATGTGTAATATATTGATCAGGTATCTCAAAACTATGCAATTGGCACGAGCTGATTTGCTTGAGTGAAAGAAACTCTAAGAGCGCACTCCCTACACCGCCCATACAATAACTATCACTAAACACAAAAGCAAAACGATGTGCCAAAAAAAGGTCGCACAAAAGCTGTTCGTCAAGAGGTTTAAGAAAACGCAAATCAAGCAAAGTTGGGGAATATCCTTTTTCTTGCAATGCAAGGAAAGTTTGATAAGCTCTGCCTACACCATTACCATAGCCAATCAATAGCAGATTCTCACCTTTGGCGAGAATCTCGGCTTTACCTAACACAAAATCTTCTGCTTGAAAAATATTATCCGACAAGATAAATTGATTTCTAGGATAACGAAATGCACAAGGAGAAAGATCATAGCGACTTGCAAATTCCACTGCCTTAATGAGATTCTCATTATCACGCGGAGCAAAAAGCACCATATTAGGAATAGGTCGCAAATAAGCAATATCAAGCAAACCTTGATGCGTCTCTCCATCTTCACCCACAATCCCTGCTCGATCAATCGCAAATCGCACAGGAACACCTAGAATCCCGACATCATGGACAATCTGATCATAAGCCCGTTGCAAAAAAGTCGAGTAAATCGCCACAAAAGGCTTGAATCCTTCTTTTGCCATTGCTGCCATTGATGTTACCGCATGAGCCTCGCAAATTGCCACATCCCAAAATCGATTTGGATAAGATTGAATCAATTTATCCAAACCCGTTCCGCTAGGCATCGCTGCTGTTACTCCTACAATCTTTTCATCTTTTAATGCACAAGTCTTAAGTGCATCAGAAAAGACTGATGTAGGACTACGAGAAATGCTTTTCTTTAAAGGCATACCCGTATCAATATCAAATGGACCCACTCCATGCCATTTTTCAAAGCGTCCTTCGGCAATCTCATAACCTTTGCCTTTTGTCGTTTGAGCATGGATAATGATAGGTTTTTTCATCTCTTTAGCTTTTTGTAATGTCATAATAATAAGCTCTAAATGATGCCCATCAATGGGACCAATATAATCTAAACCTAACTCTTCAAACAAAAGCCCCGGAGCAATAAGCTTGATAGATTCTTCGAATTTCCTTGCCAAATAATTAGCAGAATCGGGCATCTTTTGCAGAATCTTCTTAATCTTGTCGCGTGTTTTTTGATACATTGGTGTTGAGAGGGCTTGTGAAAGATAATTACTGATAGCTCCAATCGGTGAAGAAATACTCATTTCATTATCGTTAAGGATAATAATCATAGGATACTTTTTATCACCCAATTCATTAAGTGCTTCATACACAAGCCCTGCGCTCATTGAACCATCACCGATAAGCACTATCGGCATAGCATCACGCTTTTGAAGAGCAAAAGCTTTTGCCACACCTACCCCCAAAGAAATCGAAGTAGAGCTATGTCCCGCAATAAAATAATCACTCGCAGATTCTTTAGGATTACAGAATCCACTAATACCCCCAAAGCTCCTTAAAGTCTCAAATTCATTCCAACGCCCACTCAAAAGCTTGTGCGCATAAGCTTGATGAGAAACATCAAAGATAAAAGGATATGTCTTTGTATCAAAAACATAGTGCATTGCTACAATAAGATCAACCGCCCCCAATGTGGAGCTAAGATGCCCACCATTTTGGCTGACAACTTTAACAATTCTCTCTCTGATACGCGAAGCTACCATTTCAAGCTCTGCAATATTCATTGATTTTAAATCAGCGATATTCTCCTGATAAGCGACATTAACCTCTTCCATATCCTATCCTTGCCCCTGACCACATTTTAGAATCTGTCTAATTATTAATCGCGCATTTGTTCTAAAACAGATTGTTTAAGATTCTTGTAACGCGACATTATTGTTCCATCAATATTCCCACTATCGCTAATAATCACTACACCCCCGAGTGAAACTGCGCTGTCTGAAAGTAACTCGACTTTAATATTATCCTTAAGTTGTTCTTTGAGAAACAAATAATCACTAGGATTGACCTTGATTTTAATATTCGTAGCGTCCATAATAGAATTAAGTAGCTCTTTTGTTAATCCCAAAGCAATCTTTTGTGAATTTTCACCCACTTCACTCAATATCACTTCTTTAGCAATATCCACAGCAATCGCACTTAGCTCCTTTTCCAAATCTTCCAAATGCGCTTGACTTTTTTTCAATGCTTCTTCGAGAGTAATAATAGAATCAACCAATGATTTTTTTTGTGCATTCACATCACTAAAAAGCTCCTCTTTTGCTTTTTCTTCAGCTTCACGAAAGCCGTCTTTATAGCCTTCCTCACGCGCACTCACAACTCTTTGTTCACTCTCTAATTGCAGTTTTTCAAATTGTATCTGCAACTTCGCCAAAGAACCAGATAATTCATCAGTCTTTTGCAAAAGTCGCTCGACAAGCTCTTGCTCCAAAGTAGCGATTTTACCTGCATTTTGCTCTAATGATTCTTGAATCTCCTCACGCACTGATGGGGCAGATTCTCTAGGATCAACAAACACAGGTGCGGGGGAAGCAGAAGATTCTTTGCCCGTTTCAACCATCTCACTTGTAATGCTCTTAAACTCATATTTTTTAATATTATGATCTTTGAGATGCTCTTGAGCAATGATATTTTCTTGATTAAGCAATGACATCGTCTTGCTCTCCTAATTGGACTAAACCTTGTTCTGAAAGTGTTTGAACGACTTCAACAATCTTTCTTTGGGCATTTTCCACATCACGCACTTTTACAGCACCCAAGAATTGCATTTCTTCCATAAATTGCTCACTTGCTCTTTGCGACATATTGCCCATAAACTTTTGTTTCAAGTCATCAGGAGCAGATTTGAGTGCAAGTGTCAAATCCTTCTTGTCAGCAATTTTGAGAATCTCTCTAATCGCATTGTTATCGAGTTTAGAAATATCTTCAAAGGTAAACATCATCTCTTTGATTTCGATAGCCAACTGCTCGTCAATTTGTTCAATATGCGCAATAGTAGCCTTTGCAGCTTTTTGTCCTAAGCGGTTAAAGATTTCTGCCACAGAACGTGTGCCACCCACTTCGACTTTGTAGCTAGTAAGCGATTCGAGTTTGTTTTCCAATACTGCACTGACGCGTTTAACGACATTGGGCGAAATATCCCCAAGATTTGCCATACGAATCGCCACTTCTGCGCGTAAATCGTCAGAAAAATATCCTAATGTTTCCGCTGCCCCGCTAGCGTCCATATGAGCAAGAATAAGAGCAATCGTTTGAGGGTGTTCATTAATAATAAAGTCTGCAAGCTGTTGGGGACGGATTTTTGAAAGATAAGCAAAATTCTTTTGAGATTGCATTGTTTTAGCAAGTTTATCCAAAATCGCTTTCGCAGCCTCTGGTCCAAGAGCCTTGACAAGCAAATCCCTCGCATAATCCATACCGCCTGTGTTGATGTATTGATTCGATTGAAAAATAACATAAAATTCTTCTAAAACTGCAGCTCCTATCGTCTTATCAGTTCCTCCCATTTGAGCAATTTGCTTACTAACTTCTGTAATCGCATCAATATCAAGATGGTGGAAAATTTCGGAAGTAATCTCATCACCGAGCTGAACTAATAAAATTGCTATCTTTTCGGACATTGAAAGTTCATCATATTGCGCTCTTTGTCGAGGGCTTAGTGTTATTGCCATAATGCCTCCTTAAAATTATTTATGCCCAACACCATCACTAAGATCTAACTCATCTTTGATTAATGTTTGGAAAAGTGAGCCAATTTCTTGCGGACGTTCAGTGATAACATTGCGTATTTTTTCAAGCAATACTTCATACTTGATGCTATCTTCATCAAAATCTGAACCCATACCAAGCTGGTCTTCCACACGTTTTCTAAGCTCGCTAAACTTATTCACATCATCTTCCCCGTCATCAATTTGCATTAATGATTCAATATCGTCATCTTCTTCCTCTTGCACTTCAAGCATACGCTCTGCAAATGGTGCGACAATCTTCTTGTAGAAAATGAAAATAATCACTGCCACAATGACATATTTAAGTAGTGGCATAAAAGGTCCTAGATAACGTTCGACTTTATCAGAGAAAAGCTCCCAAGAATCTTTAGGTTTATAATTAAGCTGGGTGCTTCTAAACTGCATATTGATCACTTCAACTTGATCACCCCTTGCCTCATTATAGCCGATAGTCTTTTTCACTCCCTCGAGAAATTTATTCATATCCTCTTCGCTACGCGGGCTGTATTCAAGACGCGAGATTCCATCTTCGCCTACGACTTCGTTATACACGCCATCTACCATTACCGAAGCTGTCATTCGCTTCAAAACACCATAATGTTCTTGAATCGAACTGACTTTTTTACCAATTTCATTATTTTGTGTTACTTCGCTCTCTTTTTCCCACTCCATCATCTCATCATCTTTGAGCCCTTGCACTGGTCCGATATTACTTACCACACCGGGCACACCACCGATTTGCGGAGGTCTAAAGCCTTTGCGTTCTTTTTCGTATTCACGAATGGAGCGGATTACAGGATTCTGATCAAACTCCTCTTGTGTGCTGTTACGCACACTAAAGTCATATTCCATTGTAACTTGAGCTTGCACACCATCACCTACGCTCGGCTGCAAAAACTTGATGATTTTCTCTTCTTTTGCGCGCTCTTCTGCTTGTTGGAATCGCCTTTGAAAGGCTGCTTTTTTGGCTAAAGCTCCTTGCAATGCAGCTTCATCTTCTTCGCCCAAAAGCTCGCCCTCTTGATTAACAATTTTTACATTTTCAGGCGTCAATCGCTCCACAGCAGCCGCAACTAAATGTTTAATCCCTATCACCTGCTCGGTAGAGAGAAACATATTGTCTCTAATTGTGATTTTTACAGATGCAGAAGGTGGATGTCCACCTTCGACAAAAAGTGATTCTTTAGGCATTGAGATATTAACGATAGCTTTTTCAATCGGTCTTAGACTCTCAATCGTGCGCGCAAGTTCGTTTTGCTTTGCAATCAAAAATTTCATATCTTGTGTAAAAGGTGTCTCACCTACGGGTGAATCAAGTAATATATCAAAACCAACATTCTTACTTGTCTTTGGTAATCCCAAAGAACCCATAACAATGCGTTGCTCATAAACTTGATCCTTGGGAATCATAATGATATTATCTTTAGGAATCTTATAAGAGACTTTCGTTTGTTGCAGCTTCTGCAAAATAGCCGCGCTGTCCTCTGGACTTAAATTACTAAATAATACTTCATAGTTTTCATATTCGTTTTTTGTCGTAACCTTAAAAAGAATAAGATAGGTTAAAAACGCCACAAGAATAATCATTGTAGCAAGAATGATGATTCGTTGTTTTTTATTGATTTTATTTAAAACTCTACTGATTTGTTCAATAATCAATCTTAAATCCACGATTGCCCCTATTTATTCTTTTGAATATATTGTTTCAAGAGCTCTAAAACTCGCTCATTTTGAGAACTCATACCAATAGTAATACGAAAAGCATTTAACCCATAGGATTTCAAATTGCGTAGAATCACACCTTGCGTAAGCAGCCAATCACACAAATGTGTGCTTTCAAATGGCAGATTCGTTAATGTGATAAAATTCGTATAAGAAGGGATAAAACTTAAATGATTGTCCTTTGCAAATTCCTCATAATACCGCATTTGTTCAAAATTCTGTTTGACGCATTGCGCCACAAAATCCTGATCGGAAAGTGCGACAATTGCTGCTTGAAGGCTTAAAGTCGTGATATTAAAAGGTGGTCGGACTTTGTGAAGCATTGCAATCAAATGCTTTGAACCAATCCCATAACCCACACGCATTCCGCCCAAACCATACGCCTTTGAAAATGTCCCAAGATAAATGACATTGCTGTATTTTTTAATCAAATACGCAGGATCAAGCCCTTTATCAGAATCTTTGGCTTTAGCAAACTCTTGATACGCCCCATCAAGGACGACTAAAGTTTGTTTATCCACTTTTTCTATAAATGCCTCGACTTCTTTTGCGGACAAACACTCTCCCATCGGGTTATTAGGCACACACAAAAAGACAATACTCACGCGCTTTTTACTACTCGCCTCTTGATAAATGCGCACAAACTCATCAAGACGATGTATATCACTAGGGGTTTTGAGAATCTCCACACCTGCAAGCTTTGCATACACTTCATACATCGCAAAAGTCGTCTTTGCCATTAACACACATGCGTTATGATGATCCACTGCTTGCAGACAAAATTCAATCACTTGATCACTGCCCGCACCGATAATAATCTCATCAGCTTGCACACCATAATGATGGGAAAGAGCCTCTTTTAGCTCATACATAGAATCATCAGGATACAAATGCGCCTTATGGATATTTTCACGGATTGATTCTAAAACTCGCGGCGAAGTCCCATAAGGATTTTCATTACTTGCAAGCTTAATCACAGAATCTGCAGGTATGCCAAATTCTCGTATGACAAGCTCAATAGGCTTTCCAGCCTCATAAGTTGCGATATTTTCCAATGCTACCCTAAACACTTAATCTACCTTCAGTTTATAAAGTCTCTTTAAAATTCATATAATAAGGATAATTTCCGATATTTTACCTTAAAACTTGCAAGATTTCACACGCAATTAAACATTTTATTAATGAAAAGGCAAAATTTTACCGAAAATATGTCAAAATACAAATCTTTAAAGCCAAAATGAAGGATTTATCGTGCCTCATTCTCATACACATATTTCACAAGATTCCCATTCAAACATTGCGACAATCTTTCGCGAATACGATATTCGCGGTATTTTTGACAAAGAGCTTAAAGCCGATGTGGTGTTTAATATCGGTCGTTTGCTTGCTGAAGAGATTCTGCATACAAATCTCCCGCCAATGGTGCATATCGGATACGATGCAAGGGTGCATTCCCCTACGCTTTTTGAATGGCTCAAAGCCGGCTTTGTCTCAAAAAATGTGCAAGTCTATCATTTGGGAATGATTCCCACACCGGTAGCATATTTTGCGACTTTTAACACCATTGATGGCATCACTTGCCCACACTCTGTGATGATTACAGGTTCGCATAATCCACCCCAATACAATGGATTCAAAATCACTATCAACCAAATGCCTTTCTATGGGCAATCCATTCAAAGGCTTGGGCAAAAACTCCTAAGCACACTTTCTCAAAACCCCTATCCCAAAGATTTAAACGCATCACACCTTACACTTAATGCCTTGGAATCTTACACACAATATCTTTCAAACGCTTTCCAATCACTCAAAGACTTTCCCTATCCTGTCGCGATTGATTGCGGTAATGGCGTGGGAAGCTTAGGCATAGAATCTGTGCTTAAAAAGCTAAATATCACTTATACGCCGTTATATTTCAAGCCCGATGGCACTTTTCCCAATCATCACCCCGACCCGAGCGAAGAAGAGAATCTTAGAGATTTACAAGACTTAATGAAATCCGATTCTATCCCGATTGGTATTGCATTTGATGGTGATGCAGACCGCTTAGCATTACTCACGAAAGATTATCATTATAAAGGCGATGAGCTTGCAATCCTCTTTGCGCGAGAAATGAAGAAACACTATTTAAACCCTATCGTGATTGGCGAAGTGAAGTGTTCGCAGGTAATGTATGATGAGATTAATAAAATCGGCAAAGCGTTAATGTATAAAACGGGACATAGCAATCTCAAGGTCAAGCTCAAAGAAGAAAATGCCCACCTAGCTGCAGAAATGAGTGGGCATATCTTTTTTAATGATCGTTATTTTGGCTATGATGATGCGATTTACTCTGCTTTAAGAGCTTTAGAGTTATTTTTGTCATTCACGCCAGAAGAGCTTGAAAAAGAGATTCTTGCATTGCCTCGCTTTTATTCCACACCCGAAGAGAAAATCTCTACCACCGATGAGCAAAAATTTGCCCTCATTGATGCGTTAGCACAAAAACTCGATAATCCACCTAAAGATTTTCCCAAAATCATAGATATTATCAGAATCGATGGTTTGCGTGTCGTATTTGAAAATGGTTGGGGGCTATTAAGAGCGAGTAACACCACGCCCGTGCTTGTCAGTCGATTCGAAGCTAAAACACAAGAAGATTCTGTGCTTTATCAGCAAAAACTGCTTGCTCTCCTTGAAGAATGCCGGACAAATCCCACACCAAAGGCTTAAAATGCAAACACTTACTCTCTTAAACCCTATGGATATGCACTTGCATTTGCGCGAAGGTGCGATGCTTGAAGGTGTCTTGCCTTATACAGCGCAAACATTTAGCGCAGCGGTTGTGATGCCGAATCTCACGACTCCGATTACAAACACCGCTCTTGCTAAAGATTATCAAAAACAGATTCTCTCTCTTTGCGATTCTTCATCTTTTAAACCCCTTATGACACTCTTTATCACAGAATCTCTTAATCTCCAAGAGCTCCAAGAAGCCAAAAAAGCGGGGATTAAGATTCTAAAGCTTTATCCCAAAGGAGCGACCACAGGTAGTGAAGGGGGTGTCAAAGAGATTTTGAGTGATAACACACTCCAAGTCTTTCAATATGCACAAGATTTAGGCTTTATTCTCTCTATTCATGGGGAAAGTAATGGCTTTTCTTTAGAGCGAGAATACGAATTTTTACCTATTTTTGAGCACATCGCCCAAAATTTTCCCAAACTCCAAACAATTATCGAACATTTGAGCGATGCGCGTAGTCTTGATATGGTTGAAAAATACCCCAATCTCTATGCCACATTGACACTGCATCATATCAGTATGAGCCTTGATGATGTGCTAGGCAAAGGGCTTAATCCGCATCATTTTTGCAAACCCATACTCAAGACCAAAAAAGATCAGCAAGCCTTATTACAAGCCGCACTCAACGCGCACCCTAAAGTGAGTTTTGGTTCAGATTCTGCTCCACATTTAGAATCTGCCAAACTCACCGCAAATGGTGCAGCGGGGATTTTTGCTGCTCCGATTCTACTCCCTGCCCTAGCCACGCTTTTTGAAGAACACAACGCATTAGAGAATCTCCAAACATTTATCAGCCAACGAGCAATAGAAAATTATCGCCTCACAGACTTTCCACAAAAATCAATCACCCTTTCGCGAAAGCCCTTTGTCATTCCCGAGTGTATTATGACTCCCTTAGGTGCTGTGATCCCTTTATGGGCAGGAAAAACGCTCAATTGGAGTCTTTAAATCATAAAGCCTTATTTTTCATTTACAGATTCTAGAATCCACAATCCTAGCAGTGAAAGCTATGCTTTGACTGCTCGATTCTAAATCTGTCATCTTGAGCCAAACAATAAAACTCTCGTTATAATCGTTGTCAAGGCTTATTAGCGTAAGCTTGAACCCGGCTTTTAGCTGGGTCCAAGATGAGTTTAACCTGTAGCTTAAATCCTTTCATTCTTTCTCCTCATCTGTTTTTCTGCATAAAGCCGAATCAACAAAAAAATAATCATTCTTATAGTTTTAAAATTATAATAACTAATCCTTTATTGTATGAATATTTACACATAACTATATTTATATTAAAAATTATTCTTATAATTTAATTTATCTTTAAAGAAACTCTGTTTAAAATCCTTGCGTTTTAAATTTCAAAAGGAGAATCTTAAACAATGAAAAAATATATTTTATTCTTTACTGCATTATCGAGTTTGTCAATATCTGCTCTTGCTGATGAGGCTTTAGACGAAAAAACTCAACAAAGCGTCAAGCTCAACAAATCTGTCGTTACTGCGACTATGAAAGCCACGCTTGATGAGCTTAATCGCAATGTCTATGAAATCGATAAAGAATCCATTCAAGACAAAGCTTATCGCTCCACAGAGGACATTTTCCGCTATATGCCTTTTGTCGGGCTTTCCAATGTTGGTTTAGGTAGCAACCTTGATTTAAGGGGGCAAGGCAATCGCGCCAATACTTCTGTGCAAGTACTGATTAATGGCGTGTATGCGAATATGCTAGATTCTAGTCATGGCGTTACACCGATGAACACTCTCTCTCCTAATACCATAGAATCTGTTGAGATTCTGCCCGGTGGAGGCGCAGTAATGTATGGGAATGGCACACGCGGAGGAGTAGTCAATATCACGACACAAAAACGATACGAGCAGCCATTTTTTAGCGCAGGGCTAAGCTATGCAAATATCATTGCTTCGACCGGACATAATGTCAATGCTGATGCGAAATTTGGCGCGAAAGTCGGCGATAGGACGCACCTTTCGCTCGGTGCGGCATATATCTTGCGTGGCGGACCAAGAGAGGGTGATGTAACCAATGGCGGAGAGGCAAATTTTGGGTTGATTTATGATATTGTAGCGGGGGGGGGGCATAGCATAAATTTTGACATTGATTATTTTTATGGTGATATTAAGACTTCTCCTAACAACTCCTTTATGGACATTCCCAACCCCACCAAAAGCGACAGAAAAACCGCAGGTAATGGCGACTTGCACAACACCCAGCAGCGACTCGATGTCAGTCTCGGATATGAGGGGCAATTGAGTGAAAATGCTAAACTTGACCTCAAAGCTTTCTATCATTTTAATCGCATTAATTATGTAGATTCTTTTACGCGTCTAAGTAGCTATCTTTATAATGGTATGGCAAATTTAAAAAACACTTCAGCCGACCAAAGTGGCTCTTTATTTGATGACCAAAAAATCGGGCTTTTAGCCAAATACGATTTAAAGCATCACAACGGACGCCTTATCTTGGGATTAGAATCTATCTATAACAGAGGCAAACGCGTGATGAATCAGCATATTATTTGGAATGGCTCTGTCTCAATAGGGCAGCAAAACTTAACAAGTTATAACCACAAAATGCTTATCCCTACATTTGGCACAAAATGGACAAACTCTGTATTTTTAATAGAAAAGTATGACTTTACGCCGAGATTTTCACTTACAGGCGGAGTGCGGTATGAAAATGCCCAATATGATGTCGATACGACATATGATAATAATATGACTATTTCAAACAATACCATAACATATGTAACAAAAGGCACGCTTAAAGATTCTGTCCATAATATCGCCCTAGAGCTCACGCCTAATTACCGCTATTCTGACTATGGCAATATCTATGCCAAATACGAGCGGGGATATTTCTCCCCCTCTCCGAATAATCTCTTGCAGAGACAAAGTCGGACTTATCTCCCTACAGATTTAAAAAAAGAGACTTACGATACTTTTGAAGTCGGGTTAAAAGACTTTTGGGGAGATTCTGTGATGTTTTCTGCCGCACTCTTCTACACACTCACACATAATGAATTTTACACGATTGGAAACGCACACTCCGTATCAGGCGTAACCTATGGGAACTATGACCAGACGCAACGCACAGGGATTGAACTCTTCTCCGAACAATACCTCTTTGGCGATATGTTGCGCTTGAGTGAGAGCTTTACCTATATCGATGCGCGTGTGCTAAAAAATAATGGTAAAAGCTCAAACGCTAAAATCCCCTATGTGAGCAACTATAAAGCGACTTTGAGTATCCACTATCAGCCTATGAGAAAGTTTGGTATCTGGCTACAAAACAGCTTTATCGGGAAACAAAAAGATGTAGAAGGCTGGGTAACTACTCGCAACGGACAAACCACTGCTACAACAAGCACTGGGCAAGATACGATTCCGGGATATATTCTCACAGACTTAGGAGTGAATTATCGTGCGGGAGATTGGAGCATAAGTGCAGGTGTGCGCAATCTCTTTGATACATTTTATTACAGCTACTATAATGGCGATGCAAGCGACCCTATTGCCGGGTATGGATTCCTTATCGGGCAAGGACGCACTGCCTTTGCCGAAGTGCGATACAGCTTCTAGTGATGTAAAAGATAATATTTCAAAAAAGCACCATAGGTTAAACTTATCTTAGCTCCTTTTGGGGCATAAACTTTGCCACAGAGGTAACGAGCCTGTGGCAATTACTCTGCACAACCATACTTTAAAATCCAAAAACGCGTTTCTATTTTTATCCTAGATTCTCTAATTCTTTAAGTAGTTATAAACCAACTTAAAATAATTTTAATTCATATAAAATTATTGAAATATTTACAATTCTAGGTATAATTTCTACAAAATTTAATCATTTGATATTTAAGGAGTCTAAGGTGTCAAAAAATAAAATTGTTTTAACTGCACAAGATCGCAAAGAACTTACTCCTTTGCTTCATCTCACAAAAGCCGAGCGTAAGCTTATGCCACAAGAAGTTCTCCAAAAGCTTGAAGTGCTTGCGCGTGAGCAAGATGGGACAAGTGAGTTTCAACAACTTGAAGAGATTATTGAAGAATCTTTAAATATCGTGCAAACTCTTGAGCTCAACGAAGATCTTGAATATCTCCGACAAACCAATCAACGCGAAAAAATCAAAGATTTTGTATGGTGGAGCATCAATTATAAAATCTTCCTTGCTCATCGCAGAGTGCAAAGAGCAAGACGGCGCGCAAAACAACTCAAACAAAAAAACTAAAATAGTCTCACTCTAAAAAGTCTTGAACTCACTATTCTGGTGAGCATCAAGCAAATCAGTCGTATCAATCTCAAAATCAAAAAATTCAGAGACAAAATGCGTATTTGAGATTCTATCATAATGCTGAATCGCTGCCTTGATATTTTTGCTCTCTTGATAAAGCAATCCCAACACATAACGTGCTTCGAAATTAATCGCGGATTCCATTTTAGCTAATTGCAAAAGAGCCACAGCATTCTCATGACGATTTGCACCCATTGCGGAAATCGCTGCAAAAAATCGTGTCTGCGAATCGTCTTCTTTCAAATCATCAATCAAGGAATTGTAAATCGCGAAAGCCTTTTCAAAATCATTACTATAAATATTTGATAACCCCAAAGCCTGCAAAATACCATTGGGCGAGCGTGTCTCGACAATCAGCTTTGACTCAAGCTCTTCTTGAATCGAGCGCAACGATCCTGTTACAAACCCGACATAAACATACAATTCCCGAGCCAAAGAAGGACCATAATAAATAGGACGCAAGTCAAGATTCTTTTCTTTATAAATCACATTCATTTGTAAAGAAAAATCTTTGAGATTCATTCTGAAACGTTTGCCAAGCTCATACATTGTATTTGCCACGACATCTCTAGGATAAATATTTTTAATCTCATTAAAAGATTCTGTAATGCGTGTCGCATCGGCATTATAAATCCCATACACTGCATTTAAAGCATAATGAATAGGCTTTCGATCCTGAAGCTTATAAGCCTGCGTGTCTTTAAGCCACAAAAGCGGGTCTGCTGGAGATTCTCCGGTGTAACGGAAAAGTGAAAGTAAAAATTCGCGCTCAAGCGGTGAATCAAAGTGAATTTCGGCAAAATCATTGGAAATATTATGATTTAACCGCCTTGTATCACGATAGGTAAGCTCGGCACATATCAAGGCAAAAATACCCGCCATTACATCATTACCATTTAAGTGATAAGCACGAATAAAATGCGCATACGCACTATCAAAATCATTCATTTGGGCATAAAGCAATCCGAGATTGTAATGCAAAATCGAATGATTAGGATAATTTTTGATTGATTTTTCCATTGATTTGATAATCTCTCTCAAATCTTGATGAAGTGTAAGCACACGCAAATCTTGTGCGATTGCTTGATTGATATGCGAGACCGTTTGCCCATCTTGTAAAATAGTCTTTGCACTCTCAAGGTTGCTAGAGAGCGCATTGAGATTCCCACTTTGTATAATTTCAAGGGCATCTTTGGCGTTAAAAACCCTAAAAGGCGCATAATAAAACAGAATCTTATAGCCAAGCATTTTATTGTGTTCAAATTGACGATCCCAAAATGCTTCTTGCGCAAGATTAATATCAAACAAATCATCTTTGAGCTTGACTTTAATCGGATACTGCGCAAAAATCTTTGCGTCTTCTTCTTTAGCATTCAGTCTCTCCAAAAGCAAGGCACTTTCTTTAAAATTCCCTCTTTTTAGCTCAATAAGTTGCAATGCCATTAGCGCATCAAGATTCCCTTGATAATGCCCTAAATATTCATAAAGATATTGCCGTGCTTGATTATATTCGCCAAGCCTTGCGTGCAAAAGAGCAATAGCAAAATTATCTTCTTTATCAGCCACTTGTTTGAGTTGGGCTAAAGCATTATACTCATCGCCAAAGACCAAAAACATTTCAGAAGCTAATTTTTTACTCTCCCTCTCATAGCTTGAAGAGCTAGGATTCAAAAAGGGCGAAAGGGATTCAAAGTAATATCCCTTATAATATTGTAAAAGCCCGTAAAGATAAGAATACAAAGGCTGATTTGTCGTATGAAAAAGATAACTTGAGGCAATACCTAAATAATATTCGTAAAGATTCATATCATTAAGCATATACGCACTATAAGCAGCATCAAACGCACTCACACTAATATCTTTACCTGTATTAATAGCATTCTCAAATGAATGTATTGCGCCCTTATAGTCGTTTTCTCGTAATTTTATCACGCCTAGATTATATTCTGCGATAGATTCTGAATATGCGGCGATATTTTGAAACAAATCCAAAGCCTCCATCTTATCGCCTTTTAAATAAAGCAAGTTTGCCTTTCGTATCATCTTGCCAAATTCTGTATTATCAACTTCTGGGCGTTTAGTCGCGCCAAGAATTGGAGCAGGTTCAATGATTTTACGCGATAAGGGCGATGGGTTTGTCTTCACTTCAGGCTCATCATCTCGCAAAAGCACGATAAACAATACAATGATAAACACAAAAATAAGCACTGCGATAGCAATGACACCAATCATCAAAGGTTTGTTGTCTTTTAATGTGTCAATATGCGGCTGCAAAAAAGGTAAAAATTTGCCTAATAACTCTTTGATTTTGTTAGACTTTGTAGCATCTTCTTGTGCTTGAGCCTGCTCTGGATTCTCTGATGTTTCTTCTTGTTGAGAATCTGCAGGGGTTGGCTCAAGCCCATCATCAAGCTGAATTACATTTTCTTCTGCCATTTAGATACCCTTAGAGATATTTTTGCAACACTTCTGGAATAAGTATGCTTCCATCGGCTTGCTGATAATTTTCCATAATTGCAATCAATGTGCGCCCCACAGCAAGTGATGAACCATTAAGCGTATGGACAAGATAATTTTTCTTATCATCTTTATACCGAATCTTTGCTCTTCGTGCTTGAAAATCGCGTGTGTTGGACACAGAGCTAATCTCTCGATAACAATTTTGTCCGGGTAGCCATACCTCAATATCCACGGTATTACTCGCACTAAAACCCAAATCCCCTCCGCATAATTGCACCAAACGATGCGGGAGTTTAAGGGCTTCTAAGATTCCACTTGCCGTATCAATCATCTTTTGCTGTATGTCCTCACTTTGGCTTGGGTGAGTGATCGCCACAAGCTCGACTTTATCAAACTGATGTTGGCGAATCATACCCCGCGTATCTCGCCCAGCACTTCCAGCTTCTTTGCGGAAACAAGGCGTTTGCGCGGTGAGTAAAATCGGCAAATCTTCTTTGGGAATAATCGTATCTTGATAAAGATTTGTGAGAGTAATCTCTGAAGTTGAAATCAAATACAAATCATTTTCGCTCTCACTGCTGTCATCAAGACGAGAATCTATCTTAAACATATCCTCTTCAAATTTTGGCAATTGCCCTGTCCCTAAAAGTGCTCTGCTATTAACAATCACTGGGGTTACTACTGCTTCAAATCCTGCATTCTGATTGAAATCAAGCATAAAATTGATTAATGCCCGATTGATTTTCGCCCCCATTCCACGCAAAACTGAAAAACGGCTTTTGGCGAGCTTGACACCTGCTTCAAAATCAATCCAACCATTTTGAGAGGCAAGCTCCCAATGTTCTTTAGGCGTAAAATCAAAATGAGGAATGCTAAGGACTTTTTTTATCTCGACATTATCATTTTCGTCCTCTCCCTCTGGCGTGGATTCATCAGGAATATTAGGTATGCGTAATGCAAAATCATCAAGTCTTGCCTCAATCTCTCTGACACGAGATTCTGCAACACTCATTTGTTGTTTATTAGATTCAAGGGTATTTTTAAGCTCACTCACATCTTTTTTTTCGCGCATATACTGCCCAAAAAGCTTGGAGGTTTTATTCTGATAAGCTTGGAGGTTTTCAAGCTCTTGCTTATGCGTTTTGTATGCGATAGCCATTTGTTTGAGTTGCTCTAAAGTCGCTACATCGACTTTTTTAATACGCAGTTTGTCGCTCATCGTATCAAAATCATTCACCAAAGCCTTAATATCAATCATCTTCACTCCCTTGAAATCTCTTTATCAATAATCCATAAAATTTTAGCTGATATTTCATCAAAAAAGCATTTTTTATTCCTTCAAGATTTGCAATTTTTAAACATTTTTAATATAAAATGCTATTTTAATATTAATTCATAAAGGCAAAGCAATGTTTGGAGCGGGTATATTTGAGATTCTCATTATATTAATTGTCGCTGTTATCGCTCTAGGTCCCAATAAACTCCCTCAAACCATTGTCGATGTAGTAAAATTTTTCCGCGCGTTTAAAAAAACAATCCACGAAGCCAAAGAAACTTTTGACAAAGAGATTCAGCTTGCCGAACTTAAACAAGAAGCCCTCAAATACAAAAACACCATTGAAGATGGTATGAAACAAATCACACAAGATATGAAACTTGATGAGCTTAGAGAAATCAGCACAGATGCAGTGAAGTCTCTTAACACAACGCTTGAAGGTCTCAATAATGAAATTACTTACGATAGCCCATCTTTACCCAAACAAGATGAATTACCCGCTCAAAGTGAAAAAGAGAATCAAAAGGAGAATCACATAGCCGCTGATACGAATACTCCTATAGAATCTCCCACACACAAGACACATAAGGATTCTTAAATCCCATGCTTGAAGATTTAAAACCTCATATCCAAGACTTACGCACACGATTAATCGTGATTATTAGCGTTTTACTTGTAACCTTTATGATTTGTCTTTTATTTTGGCAAGGGATTTTTGACATTATCAAAAAACCTCTAAGTGATGTGCTTGAACACGAAGTCGCGGGTAAATTCGTCATCTCGGGTATGGTCGAAGGTGTGTTTGTCGCGATGAAATCCGCATTTTTTGCTGCATCTGTTATCTCGACACCTGTTATCTTTTGGCAAATATGGATTTTTGTCGCTCCGGGCTTATACAAACACGAAAAAAAGATTGTCTTGCCTTTTGTATTTTTTGGCACGATTATGTTTGCAATTGGTGTTGTTTTTTCGTATTATGGGGTATTGCCTTTTATCGTTAAAAATGTCTTACTTTTTGGTAATGAGCATTTTGAAGCCTATATCACAGCTGAAAATTATTTCACATTTTTTATTCGTTTGATTTTAGGTTTTGGAATCGCCTTTGAATTGCCCGTATTGTGCTTTTTTCTTGGAAAAATTGGTCTGATTACTGATGCAAGCCTTAAAGGTTTTTTCAAATATGCTATTGTAATTATTTTCATCGTTGCAGCCATTATCGCTCCGCCAGATGTGATTTCACAGATTCTCTTAGCAATCCCTCTAAGTGCATTATACGGAATCTCTATTCTTATTTTAAAGTTTGTCAATCCCGCACCACCGCCCGATGAAGACGATGATGAAGAGGACAATCCAACTTCATCTCAAACACCGCAAAGTTAAAGGGCAGAATAATGACAAAAATTGATGCCCAATCGCAGGATTTTCTGCTTTCAAGCTATGACTATGATTTGCCCCCACAAGCAATCGCCCTTTATCCGACCAAGCCTCCTGAAAATGGCAAACTGCTCGTATATGAACGAGACAATGATCGTATCATACATAGTGATTTTTCCCATTTTAGCGACTTTGTGCCAGATGATACATTGCTTGTCTTTAATGATACCAAAGTCATCAAGGCTCGACTTTATGGCTATAAAATCAATGCGCAAGGACACAAAAAAATCATAGAAATTTTCTATCACAAGCCTTATAACCACGCCCTTACAGAGTTTTTGATTCAAACCAAAGGGCGTATCAAAAAAGGGGATCGTATCATATTAGAATCTAACTTATCAGAATCCACACAAAAGGACGATTCAGATGAAACTTATGTGCAGATTCTCGATAGTCTCGATAATGGTTTCAGAATCGCCCGATTTATACGCGGTGAAGAGATTCTCAATCAATCCAAAGTGCTTAAGATTCTCGAAAATAAAGGACATATCCCTTTGCCACCTTATATCAAGCGTCAAGACACTGCGCAAGATGAATGCGACTATCAAAGTGTATTTGCAAAGAATCTCGGTGCAGTCGCTTCCCCAACAGCCTCTCTACATTTTAGCACACAGCATCTTGCAAAGATTCAAGAGCGTTTTCAAACTTGTTTTATCACGCTCCATGTCGGTGCGGGGACATTTGTAAGTGTGCAAACCCCAGATATTCGACAGCACCAAATACACAGCGAATTTTTTGACATTTCACCACAAGTGGCGCATCAGCTTGATAAAGCTTCAAAAGTCCTATGTATCGGCACGACTTGCGCACGGAGTGTAGAATATTATGCACGACATCATCTTTTGCAAGGCGAGTGCGACTTGTTTTTATATCCCGGAGAGCCATTTTTGCGGGTGGATTATCTTTTGAGCAACTTTCATCTCCCAAAAAGCACCTTAATAATGCTTATTAGCGCAATGATTGGGAGAAAAAAATGCCTCGAAATTTATCATCAAGCCCTTGAAAACGGCTATCGATTCTATTCTTACGGCGATGGAATGCTTATACTATGACACATTTAGAACAACAACTCCAACAACACAAAATCTCCCTGCCCAGCGAGTGTTATCAAAAATACAGAATCTTTGGGGAAGAGCTGCTCAAATGGAATAAAATCCATAATCTAAGCGGGGTAAGCAGTATAGAATCTGTGGAAGATAATATTTTAGATTCACTTTATCCGCTTAAATTTATCGATGATTTTCAAAATTGTATGGATGTAGGGTCAGGAGGTGGATTCCCCGCGATGGCTTTAGCGATTGCCAAGCCCACAGCACGATTTTTCCTCATAGAGCCGCGTATTAAACGCTCATCATTTTTGAAAAACATCACTCTTGAGCTTGGACTTAATAATGTCTCTGTTTTGACACATCGTATTCAAGAAGTGCCTATCACGGAGGTTAATAATTTGGATTTAATCACTTCAAGAGCTGTAATGGACGCTAAAGAACTAATCTATCTCACACGCAAATTCCTTAAAAATGAAGGATATTTTTTACTTTATAAGGGCTTAAATTTTCGCAAGGAAATGCCTCATATGAGTGTAGAAGAATGCTTTGAACGCGACAGGAGAATCTACTATTACAAAAAAGGTAAAGATATTTAACGATTAAGGAGATATGATGATTAAACTACTTGTAATTCTGCTTGCTATAGGAATGTTAGCGTGGTTACTCTTGCGCTCTTCTTTTAAACCCTATCCCAAAACCAAAAACAATAAAAAACACCAAGATGAGATTGAAGAAATGTGCGAATGTGCTTGTTGTGGCGTGTATATCTCACAAAAAGAAGCACTGATGAGCAATGGATATTACTTTTGTTCGCAAGAATGTCTCAAAAAGAGGAAATAATGACTATCATCGGACACCCTGCGATTGCATATCCTCCCTTTATCAAAGTATCATCACTCCAAGAGATTGCCCATACACAAGCAGCGCAGATTCTGTGGTTTGACCCCATGCAATGCGACAAGGATACAGGCTACACACTCGCTAATCATTGTTGCAAGTATCAAGTGCCTTATGCAGTGAGGGTCAATAACATTACTGATTTACTCATTTATGCCAATTTGCAGGCTAAATACCTCATCGTTCATTTTGAAGATTCTTTACAAGATGCAATGCAATACCAAAAAATCATTGAACATTATCTTTTGGACTGCAAACTATTGTATCCGATTAAAAATGACGCACAGATTCAAAAAGTAGCAAAATGTGGCATTGATGGCGTAATTTTTAAGCAAGTTTTAGGTAACATTTAGATTCTAAAATTTTGAGACATTTAGAGAGGTGTCCGAGTGGTTGAAGGAGCACGCCTGGAACGCGTGTAAAGTGCAAGCTTTCGAGGGTTCGAATCCCTTCCTCTCTGCCATAGATTCTAAAGCATCAAACTTAAATCATCACTCATCATATTTTAGCCTACCTTATAGCCTCCAAATCCTCTATTTTATGGTATTATTCATTTCATAATATTCTCACTTCATAAAACAAAAGGAAGTCAAATGCTACACATAGTCTTTAACGCTGATGAAAACTACATCAAATACACCGCTGTGCTAATGACAAATATCATTGCATACACAGACACATCAAGAGATTTTTCAAGTTTTAGCACAGATTCTATTTTTCAAGCAAACAAAGTAGATACTACTACCCCCCCCCCCCATTATACATTTAGATAAATTTTCACAGCAAAATAATACAGAATCTTCAAACGAGCATGAAGGGTATTGCTTTCATATTATTAGCGACTTTATTTCGCAAGATTCTCTTCATAAATTAAAACTCTTAGAATCTAATCTCAATCAACGCTATCCATGCCAAATCAAAACCCACATCATCGATGGTAACATATTCCATTCATATCCAAAGTGGGGCTTTAATGGAGACAAAAGCCATTGCGCATATTATCGCTTACTAATCGATAAGATTCTGCCAAGTGAGGTTACAAAGGCACTTTATCTTGATACTGATATGCTTGTATTGTGTGATGTAAGAGAGCTTTTTGCGCTTGATTTAAAGGGCAAGATTCTAGCTGCTTCAAATGGCTATATTTCGCCGTATAGTGGCACTCTAACATTTAATGCGAGAGATAGTGGCAAAGATTTAGTCGTGCAGACAAAGCATCATTTCTGCTCCGGCTTGCTACTTGTTGATATGGAGCAGTGGAGGAAGAATGATACAGAATCTAAATGTATAAACTTTCTTGAAAATTACATCTCCAATTATGCCGACCAAGATGCGCTTAATGCTGTAATCACTGATTCGTTTATCCTACCTCCACACTATGGACTCTTCCTTTATCAATATATCATAAACAAACACAATCAAGAAGAGACTATCAAACTACAAGAAATTATGAAGCATATCAAAATCATTCACTGCAATGGTCCTGCTAAAGCGTGGAGCAGCTTTTTTATAAGGCATAGTGATGCGATGCAAGCATTTGTCGCCGATAGATGGTGGGATATGGCACAGAATACTTGTGGCTTTGAGGAAGAATTCAAATTAAGAAAGTTAATTCTTGATTACTCCAAAGAAAGCATAACGCAAAATGACGAACACATCAAAACCCTAGAACACAATGTCTCTAAGCTTGAGGAGCAAATATGGCGATTAAGACACCCCTATAAATATCGATACAAAAAACTTTGCAGAATCTTAAAATCGCGCTTTGTGCGTTAATCAATTGTGATGACTTGATTTTTCCATTTTTTGCAATGCAGTAGATTCTCACCTTGTCAGAATCTAAGCTTAAGTCTTATTTATCTTCTTAAAGCCTCACATTCACTATGCAAAACCCCTTGCATATCATAAAAATAATCACTTCCCAACCCATCTTCTGTAATGGTATGCTGTATTTTCACACCATTTTCAAGCTCAAACTCCACTACGCCACCAATACTTGCACTACCTGTAGTCGCAGTCCTGACAGCTAATACACTGCCTTTAGGCAAAAATGGCTTTTGTAAAATCACTTTGCCATTGAGCCTAAAATCCCACATACCCTCGCCATTAGGAAACCAATCATCAACACTCCCGTTATCGTCTTTCTGTGCCAATACGACAAGATTTTTAATCGGTGTTTCAAAAGTATAAATCTCCGCTTCTTCCCCCCACGACAAAGCCTCGACATAAATTGCAGAAGGATACAAAGTAGTGATGATGCTTCGTATTGTTGAATCTTGAGCTCTTTCAGACAACCACAGATTGCTGATATGTACAGCATATACTTTGGTAGCTATTTGTTCGGGCATAAAGCATCGCTCTTCTGCCTTAGATTCTACAAATACAGAATCTACCACCACACAAATAATCATTGCGTATATTAATTTTCTCAATGGCATTGCAGAATCCTTATTTACCTGTTGCCAAATTTTATTCAAAAATTTATAAATTTAAAATATGGTATCATTCGTTTTATTAAGGAGACGATATGCGCCATTTACTTAAACTGCTCCCCAAAGTTGATACATTGCTTTCGCATCAAGACTTGCAGAATCTACCTCAAGCCACACTTAAGCGTGTCATCACTTCTATATTACACACTTTGCGTGATGAGATTCTTGCTCAAAAGATTGATGAAAATCAGCTACAAATCCGATTAGAGCAGCTTATCCCTACAATTAAGGCTCAATGCAAACTCGCACAAGAGCCTACACTAAAGCGTATCATCAATGCTACCGGTGTGATTTTGCAAACAAATTTTGGACGAAGCATCTTTTCTCAAAGCCTACTTGATGAAATCACACCTTTTTTACAAAGCTACCACACACTTGAATACGACCTACATACGGGCAAGCGCGGTGAGCGATACATTCACACGAAAGAGACATTATGCGAGATGCTAGGTTGCGAAGATGCTCTGCTTGTCAATAATAACGCCTCTGCAGTGCTTTTGATTCTTAATACCTTTGCTCGGAATAAAGAAGTCATCATCTCACGAGGAGAGCTTGTCGAGATTGGCGGGAGCTTCAGAATCCCCGAAGTGATGAAATGTGCCTCTAGCATTTTACGCGAAGTAGGAAGCACCAACAAAACACATCTCAAAGACTACCAAGAGGCTATCAACGAGCAAAGCGCAATGATTATGAAAACTCACCAAAGTAATTTTAAACAAATAGGCTTTGTGCAATCGTGTGATATGCGCACATTGACACATCTTGCGCAGGAGCATGGCTTGATTGATTACTATGACTTAGGAAGTGGGCATTTAGGGGTGCTGGATTTGCCCAATGAGCCAAGTGTCAAGGAGATTCTCAAGCACAAACCCTCTTTGATTAGTTTCAGCGGGGATAAACTGCTCGGAGGTCCTCAAGCAGGCATTATCATTGGAAAAAGTGCTTTGATTAAACAACTCAAACAAAATCAGCTTTTGCGTGCGTTGCGTGTGGATAAATTCACTATTCTAGCCCTTGAAGCGACACTCAAAGCCTACAAAGAGCAGCAATGGCATAAAATCCCTACTTTAGCAATGCTGCAAATCCCTCAAGAAGCACTGCAGCAAAAAGCACAATCCCTCTATGAATCGCTCAAAAATATCCCACATATCCAATGCGAAATGATCAATCTTCAATCAATTGCCGGAGGAGGAAGCTTACCAGAAGAGACTTTTGCCTCTTTTGGTGTCTCACTCTATCACACACAGATTCCCACCAAAACCTTAGAATCTCTGTTGCGCGAAAAAGGCTTAATCACCTCAACCAAACAAAACCGCATACTCCTTGATGTGCGCACACTTTTAGAAGGCGATGAAAAGCGCATTGTAGAGATTCTAAGCCACATTGCACATCAAGAAAATAAGGGAAACAATGACAGATTCTCATAATGACTTAATTGTAGGCTTAGCAGGGCATATTGATCATGGTAAAACGACACTGATTAAAGCTCTCAATGGATTTGATGGCGATGAGCTAGCAGAAGAAAAGCAAAGAGGTATTACGATTGATTTAAGCTTTTCTCATCTCGCTCTCCCCTCTCGCAATGTCGCTTTTATCGATGTGCCCGGACACAATAAACTTGTCAAAAATATGATTGCTGGGGCATTTGGGATTGATGTTTTGCTCCTTGTCATTTCTGCTGATGATGGTATTATGCCTCAAACCACAGAACACTTGCAAATCGCCGATATGCTAGGTATCACACAATGTATTTGTGTCATTACCAAAATCGACAAGATTCAATCACAACCGCCCTCCTATCTTCAGAATCTCCAGAAAAACATCACAAGCCTTTTTGACACATTAGATATGAATCTCCACGCGATGATTGAAACCTCCCTCTTGCCTCACGCACAAGATTCTTATCATAGCACGCCTATCAATCGTCTTAAATCCTTGCTTGATCAGATTCCTAAACCCTCCAAACGCGACTTTGGTTTGTTTGTGTATTACATTGATCGTGCATTCAGTATCAAAGGGGCAGGTTGTGTCGTTACAGGAAGCGTCCTAAGCGGACAATGCGAAGTCGGACAAAAACTCTATGTCTATCATCATGCTCAAGAAGTCAGTGTCCGCGCCATACAGATTCACGACCAATCCTCACCTATTGCGACTCCTTCTCATCGTGTCGCCCTTAACCTTAACAAAATCAATTACGACATCTTGCAACGAGGCGATCTCATCTCACAAAAAGGCTTTTTGCGCGGATTTGATCAAATTGATGTGGGATTATTTGCATTTGAAGACAATATCTTTCAGCACAACGCGCATTATCAATTCTTTTTAGGCTCACGCAAAATAAATGCCAAGCTTTGCTTACTCAATGCCCAAACAAAAACACATTCTTATGGCTCAAAGACGATGTATTTTGCCACACTCAAATGCGATGAGCCTGTTTTTGGTATTTTCTCTCAACATTTCATTTTACGCAACGAGAGCCTTAATATCATCGGAGGGGTGATTCTCAATCCCATCATTGATCCGATTAAAAAAGAACAACGGATTGCTTTACTCAAAGCACTTGCAAAAAATGACTTTAGCAGCGCATTTTCACAACTCTCATTAATTCATAAAAAAGGCTTTGGGCTTGTGAGCTCCACGCAACGCTTTTGCTTAAGCCACGCACAAAGCCTTGAAATTGCACAAAATCTTGATGCAGTATTTGTCGATGAAAAATCACTTACCCTTTATCCACTCTCACAGCTTGAATTGCTGAAAAATGCGATTCTTGAGATTTTTGCGCGCAATAAATCCGCTCTCTTATCAGCCCAAAGCCTTACTTATAAATTCAAATGGGCAAGCGAAAGTTTTTTGCAAAAAGCACTTGATGAGCTTGTTTGCGAACATTTTATCGAGCAAAATGGGAGCTTATATATTTCCAAACATTGCCGAATCAAAGATATTAAAGCATATCTTCAAGATAAGATTTATCAGATTTTACTTTCACAAGACACTGCGCCTCTTGCACCCTACAATATCTATGATATGCTTGATATTGACAAAAAAGCGGGTGATGAAGCCCTAAAAGCCCTTTGTCAAGCACAAAAAGTCGTGAGAATCACACACAATGTTTTTATCACGCATTCTTCTTTGAATGCACTTATCGAACAAATGCGCGATATTATCCGCAAACATAGCTATATTGATGTCGCAATACTCAAAAATTACACGCAGCTATCGCGTAAATATCTTATCAGCTATTTAGAATATCTTGATCAATTTGACGATATACAAAGCAGCGATAATAAGCGATTTTTCAAATATAATCCTCCTGCAAAGAATCTCTAATGCAAAGCACTCGATTAGATTTCCTCGCAAATTTTCCTCAAAATCAGCAGCTTAACGCTCTGTGTAAAGATGCGTATCCTCATTTTAACGCCCTAAATCCTGCGATAATCCAAACACTTCAAGAAGATTCTGTGCGCCTCTCACAACGATTAGGCAAGGCACATTGTGAGATGTTTAGATTCAGTGCGGGGGATTTTTTGTCGCTTTTTTGCGCACTCTATGCGCATCAATATAAAATCGCTCTTTGCCCAAGCCTCCACCAGCAAAGCTTTTATGCAGGCAAACTTTTTGAGAGAATTGCTCCTGATGCGCTTTATTGGATTTATCTTGACCAAAAAGGCACATTAAAATCAAGCGGAGAAAATAGTATAGAATCTGCCATAAAAGCCGGTGCAAATGTCTTTTTTATCCCTTTAATCAATCAAGATATTTTGACAATAAATCCTATTGAATCTTTACTCAAAACGCTTCAAACGCATATCCCTGATTTTATCGCCTTTATCGATATTTCTATGCAATTGAGTTTCTTAAATACACAAATACTTACTTCTCTTATGCGTATCAATCACCCGCAGATTCTGTGGCTTGTCAATGCTGAAAACATCGGGCTAGCCCCTTGCAATGGCGCAATATTTTTTTCCCAATCTCTTTATGATGACAAGCGTCATACGCGACTTTTGGAGGATATATCCGCTTTAAATCTGTGGCAAGAACATTTCTTTGAATCTTTTGATTGTGCACTGATGCAGATTCTCGCACAAGAGCCTATCGTTGATTCAAAACATTTGTTTTACCAAACCCTCCAAAGACATTTAGGTGAGAATCTAGACACTTTCGCATCTCTTGATGACACACCGCCAAATGCCCTGCCTTTGAGATTGAAAAACATCAAGGCACGCACACTCATTCAAGCCTTAAGCGTGGAGCAAATCTTTGCGATTAATGGGCAGGATTGTCTCTTTGGTAAGGCTAAACCCTCTTTTGTCTTACAAACAATGGGCTATGAAGAAAAACATTGTCGGGAGCTTTTAAGCGTGAGTTATAGACATCTTGAACCTCATCAAATTACGATTATTGCGCAAAAAATCGCCTTTGCATATCGCCAAATTATCCAACTCCACCTTTAAAGGACACATAATGGAATCTGTCAGTTTTACTCAAGCTTTTGCACTCGTTCAAAACATCACAAAAAACTTCTCTCGTGCCACACAACGCACTTCACTTTTTAACTCTGCCAAACGCATTATCGCTGAAGATATTATCGCTTCGCGCCCTTTACCACCGCTTGATACTTCAGCAATGGACGGCTATGCGATATTACTTGATGATTGGGGAAAGCAATGCGTGTGTGATGGGAAGATTCTCGCAGGTGATAATGCCTCGCAATTCACACTCACTCAAGGACACACTTATAAAGTGATGACGGGTTCAATGCTGCCTTTAAATACGCAAGCTGTTGTGCAGTTTGAATGGACACAACCGCTTGAAAATAATCTCATCGCCATTCCCGCATCAATAACGCACAATCCCTCTATCACAATGGGACAAAATATCCGCTTTAAAGGTGAAGAAATCAAAGAAGATTCTGTCCTTGTCTCAAAAGGACAAAGACTTTCTCATCTTGATCTTAGCCTGATTGCCTCGCAAGGAATAAATGAGATTCTCACTTACAAACCACTAAAAATTGCTGTCTTCTCAAGCGGTGATGAAGTGATTGAGCCACACGAATTAGCCCTCCCTCATCAAATCTACAACACCAATGCCACAAGCATTATGACCTTACTGCAAAAATACGCTTATGATTGCGAATACAAAGGCATTCTTAGTGATTGTAAAGAATCTTTACAAGCCGCGCTTGATGACTTAAGCCAATATGATGTGATTATCACAAGCGGTGGTGCGAGCGTGGGCGATGCGGATTTACTCAAAGAAACACTGCTTAACAATGGGGCGACATTTATTTTTGATGGTATTAATGTCAAGCCGGGTCGTCATCTAGCGATCGCTCAATGGAAAGATTCTATCGTCATATTGCTTCCGGGTAATCCTCTTGCGCTTTTACTGCATTTACACACTTTAATTTTGCCTCTTTTAGAATCTCTGCAAGGAGGTGTGAGAATCTATCCTCAATCTTTTACGCTAACACTTGATTCAGAGCTTAAACTCAATCCAAACACGACTTCGATTGTTTTAGGCACTGCGCATAAAGATACTTTTCATCTCTATAATCGTGGCAAAATTGGCTCAAGCTCTCTAGGCAATATGCGCTGCAATAATGCAATTGCTGTCTTTAATAATGTCGAGTATGTGCGGGCTGGAGCGAAAATCAATGTCCTTTTATACAATGCCGATTTTTGTGATATAATGGATTTTGTAAATCATTCTTAAGGAGCAACGATGACAAAGCTATTATTTGGTGTAAGCGATACGCAAGAGTGTAGAAGAGCTATCCAAACGATTATCAAATTTTTTGGACATCGTGATGAAGTCGAATTAACACTTTTGCATGTAACACCTGAAATTGTCGTATATGCGGAGAGTGGCATCGTGGATTATGGCACAATCGAGAATATTGAGAATGAAAAATCCAACAATATTCTTAGCGAATTTGAACAATCCTTCAATAAAGAGGGTATTATGTGCCAAAAGATTCTCAAAACCGGGAATCCGATTGATGTCGTTTTAGAAATTGTCAATAATTACGATTTACTTGTTATCGGAGCAAGTGAATCTTCGCTCTTGCATCGTATTTTTAATTCTCATCAAAATAGTTTTATCAATTCTTCGCCGATTCCGGTTTTGGTGGCGAAATAATTGCATATTGCGATAATGGTAATGGGGGCTGAATGTTTGCAAAAATATGTGTTTGGGGAAGTTTAGGATTAGCTTCTACATTAGGAGCTTTAGAATTTGGATCTATGGGCAACACCTCTGCAGGAATGGGAGGAGCTGGAGTGGCTCTCAAACATTCTGCTTGGGGGCTTTACTACAATCCTGCACTTCTAAGCTCTGACCCAAAAGTCAAAATCGGATATTCACTAGGTCTAGGCTTGAAAGAGCGCAACCTCGCTCCATTAGCTGATATTGATGTCGCCAATATGCAAAACACAGCCGAAAGACTAATAGACACCTTTAGCAGTGCTGGTGGAGCAAATCCAAGTCAATTTACCGGTATCGTTCAAGACGCCTTAAACTCTGTCTTGACAAGCTCTGGACAAGTCCCTAGTAATGATATTAATCAAGATTTACAGACTTATTTACAAAATGCGGGAAGTGATTATTCCGCATTAATTGGGGCGATTCAAACACAAGTCCAACAAAGCAATGCGCTCACTGCTGAACAAAAAGCATTACTACAATCTATCGCAGGAAATATAGAATATGACAATCTCCAATTCGATACAGGCAAACTTCTCTCATCAATCACCATTGATAAAGGCGGTGATAAAGGATTAGACAAAAGCATCAATGATATAGCCACAATCCAAGATGTGCTTAAAAGCAATCACCTCAACGCAGTAAGTCAAAATGGTGTAATCTTGCAAATCTCAAGCAAAACATTCAATGAAAAGCTTGGCTCATTGGGTGTGGCGTATTTTGGTTCGGTATATTCAAGTATCTCTATTAGAGCAAATGAAGACAAATTGCGTCTGATTATCAACGGCGGGAATGGCTATTATGAATTAGTCAATAATGGCAATAGCTATGCCTTGACACAAAGCACAAAAGATGATTATGAGAAATATTCGATTATTGCTTCATTGCAAACCAATAATGACGAGTCGCATAAGCTTATTGCCACAAGCTTTATCTTGTCTGAAATCCCTATCGGCTATGCGCGGACATTTTATCTCAAGAGGGGTAATGTCAATATAGGGGTTGTGGGAAAATTGATGAATGGCATCACTCATCAAAACAAAATGAATATCACTTCAGATACAAACTTTAAAGAAGAGCTTACGCGCTTTGCTTCACTTGATAACGCAATTTCATCAAATACTTACGGAATCGATGTAGGTTTGCTTTATGAGCTTGATTTGCCTAAATTTCGTTACCTCACGATAGGTGTCGTAGGAAAGAATCTCAATTCACCCTCATTCAAATCGACCTTTAACGACATCACTATCAAGCCTCAATATCGTTTCGGTATAGGCTACAACTCAAAATTTATCAATCTCGCCTTTGATGCGGATCTCGCTCCTAATGACTTACTTGCTTTTAGTAATATCAAGCAACAAAGCCAAATGATAGGGGGCGGTGTCGCTTTAGATTTAAAAATCTTAGACTTGCGATTAGGGGCGATGAAAGATTTGCGTCAAGATACAGGGCTTATCCTTACAGGTGGGCTAAATCTCTTTGGATTCTTAGATGTATCTGTGCAAAGCAGCACAACTTTCACTCAAGTCAATTCATACAAAGTCCCTCAATACTTTAATCTCCGAATCGGCGGAAGCTTTAGCTTCTAGCCCTTATATTGTATTGGGAAATTGACTTTAACCTGCCTAATCTTGCACAAAAATTTCTAGGCTTTTGGTAAAATACTTTCACAAAACCTATTGTGATATGGAGTTCTTATGAACAATCTTTCTTCTATCAGCGTTACAATACTTGCTAAAAATGCCCAAAAGACGCTTCAAGAATGCCTTGAAGCCTTAAAAGATTTTGATGAAGTCATCTTGCTTGATAATGAAAGCTCCGATGACACGCAAAGTATCGCTCAAAGTTTCCCTAATGTCCGAATCTACACAAGCGCATTCATCGGCTTTGGTGCGTTAAAGAATCTCGCAGTGAGTTATGCTAAAAATGATTGGATTTTAAGTATTGATTCTGATGAGATTTTAGAAGAGAGCACAAAACAAGCACTCGCTACGATGACTCTCCAAACAAATACAATTTACGCCCTCCCGCGTAAAAATCTCTACAATGGAGAGTGGATAAAAGCCTGTGGTTGGTATCCCGACTATGTATGGAGAATTTTTAATAAAAATTTCACGCGTTTTAATGATAATGTCGTGCATGAAAGTGTGATAATCCCCCAAAATGCTCACACTCTCAAACTGCAAAGCGGCATCAAGCACTATGCGTATGAAAGCATTTATGGCTTATTAGAAAAAATGCAACGCTATTCCAATCTATGGGCAGAACAAAATCTCCATAGAGATGTTTCAATGATTCAAAGTATCTTTCGAGGCAGTTGGAGCTTTTTTAGAAATTATTTTCTTAAAAAAGGTATGCTTTATGGATACAAAGGCTTTGTGATTAGCTTTTGCAATGCACTTGGGACATTTTTCAAATACGCTAAGCTTTATGAATTGAAATACACCAAACCCACATCGTGTTCGCTGATTATTACAACTTATAACCAAAAAGAGAGATTAGCCCTCGTGTTAGATTCTGTGAAAAACCTTACTACTTTGCCTAATGAAGTATTAATCGCTGATGATGGCAGCACAAAAGATACAAAAGAGCTTATCGAAACCTATCAAAAGGATTTCCCTTGCCCACTCCTGCATATTTGGCACGAAGACAGAGGATTTCGCCTAAGTGAAATCCGCAATAAGGCAATCCAAAAGGCGCAAAGTCAATATATTATTATTATTGATGGTGATATGGTTTTAGAGCCTCATTTTATCAGTGATCATCTTGATTTTGCGTGCCATAAAGTATTCTTGCAAGGCTCAAGGATTATCCTCGATTCTGCCAAAACCAATACTCTTTTAGAATCAAAAAATACAGCAGGGGGGGGGGGTAACTAAAAGAATCCCTCTCCTTTCACACCTTATTTATAAAATCTCTGTAGTTAATAAAGAAATCTTCAAACACAAGGATTTTATTAGAGGTATTCGTGGTTGCAATATGAGCTTTTATAAAAGTGATTGTGAGGAAATCAATGGATTCAATGAAAGCTTTGTCGGCTGGGGGCGAGAAGATAGCGAGTTTGTCGCACGATTTCTTTTTAATGGTGGGAAAATGAGACGATTAAAATTTGCAGGTATTGCCTATCATCTCTACCACCCCGAAAACTCACGCAATATGTTAGAATCTAATCATAAAATCTACCTTGATACTATTAAGTTTCAAAAAACTTATTGTAAAAAAGGCTTATCTAAAGAACAAGAATCTCATACCTTAAATAAACTTGATTTTGCTTAGGGTAATTGTATATCTTGCTTCAGATTCTCTTGTTTTGGTGTGGGCATTTGACACTGACCTTCTTGAAAAAAGCTTTTTTGCTCTTTTAACTCCTTGTCATAATCTTTTGCGTTGTTTGCATTGCCCACAATGCGTTTGCGAGAATCTAAAAGCGCTGTGTTTGCACTAAAGATACTACGCTTTGGCTCAAAGCCTTTCATTTTCACACCAGCAATATCCAAAATACTATGAATCAAATCATCATTCATATAGCGGTGATTTTGCGCTTTTTTGATACGTTGATACAATGCACGATGTTTGGAGATAAATTCATCAGAGACATACACCATAAAGGGGATTTCAACCATAAAACGCGAGATTTTAGAATCTGAATGTCCGATGAATGAACGCCAATCATAAATCTCCTCGCCATGATCACTAAAAAAAATCACAATAGAATCTTTATCTTCAAATCGCTTAATAATCTCACTTAGGACAAAATCCCCATAAAGCACGCTATTGTCATAATGCGCATTTTCTTGCGTGGATTCTGATGGGATTGTGCTCGGGCTAGGTGAATCCCCACCTTGCGACGTATCATTTATGGCTTCGCTGTCAATTTGGCAAAGCATATCTTCAGGCTCAAAGTGAGCAAATTCTGTCGGATAGCGATTATAATATTTGGCGTGATTACCCATTAAATGCAAAGCAAAAAACCGCCCAAAAGACGATTTGGTGGGATTTTTATCTTGACTTGATTGCAGATTCTCTTCAGGAGATTCTATATAAGAATCAAGTATTTCCAAAATACTCTCGTCAAATTTTGTCGTGCTCATCTTGTCATTGACATTCACAAACTCCACTTCATCAGCGCGTTTGAGGATTGTCGCGGCGGCATTACCAAAAAAACTAACCGGCTCTTGATTGGAAATACTAATGGTGTGATAACCGCCAAGCTTTAGAGAATCTATCAGATTAAGGTATTCATACCATTCCTTGAGCGGTGGAGTGGGATTGGCTTTCTTTTTTGATTTGGGTAAAGGCAAAGTCTCTATACCTTGTGCATTATCTTGATTGGCAAAAGTGAGGGAAAGCGAAAGAGATTCGTGTGTCTGGGCATGGGCAGAAATCACATCATTAAAAATCAAAAAATTATCAGGCTTTTGGTTTTTGAGCGATTCTAAAAGCGGTGTAGTCGATAGTGGATAACCATAAAGGCTAAGTTTATCGCGTTGGGTGGATTCTCCAATCACCAAAACGATATTGCCAATCTTTTGCTTGCTGGGCTTTACCTCAAGACTATGAGCGAAACTATCGAATTTTGCATTGAGCTTTTTATACTCTTCAATAAAGCCTTGCGTGCCATTTATCGCGCGATAAATCTGCTTAGTATAATTATAAAGCATATCCGACCAATCTTCGTTTAAGGGCTTTGTGTGAGTGAAAATCATTACAGCAAGGATAGTAAGATTGACAAAAATCACAGCTCCTAGAATCTTTGGCGAGATTAACACAGGCTTGATAAGACGCCACAAAATCACTATCGCCACCGCGCTAAGGGCATAGATTCCAAAAAGTGAGGCATCAAGATAGTTTGCTAAGAAATCCTTGCTTTCTTGAGGATTTGTCTCTAAAGCCACAATGACAAGATAAGAGTTGAGATTCGTATCAAAATGATGAAGCAAAAAAGCATCAATCACAAAACAAACACCGCTAAGTGCAAGAATCACACCAACAAATAAATAACACAAACGCTTAGGCAAAAAACTAAGCGCATAAAAGACTAAAAAATAACTCGTAATAAGAAGCAATTCGCGATAAAAAAATGAGCTAAACCAATACAAATCCCAATGTTTAGTATAGACAAAATATTGAGAACCAAATAAAATAAGGGTGTTAAGGAAGATTAAAAGGACATAGCTTTTGGCTAAGAATCTATCGTTTAAAACCCTGCTAAATGTAGTCATTCCAATTCAAGCTTATAAATGATCAAAAATCGTGCGCCAAGATAGAAAAGAATACTAAACACCACATCAAGCAAAAGAGACAAAGAGCTATTGTCAAACCATATCATAAACGCGTTTTGCTCAAAGTCTGAAATAATGATTGAAAAACCAAGAATCTTTTTGATGATAAAAATCACAAGAGCTAACAAGAAGCCTTTAATAAATACAAAAGAACGCACTTGAAGGGCATTTAGTAATGCGGTAATGAAAAGAATAAAACAGATCCAAAAAATAGTCGAAATCGTGTGATAAAACACAAAAGAATCCACAAATGTTTTGGGAGATACATTGCGTCCATTATCGACAAACATAACGATAAATTGTCCCAAAATAATTCCAGCAACAATCCAAAATGTATAAGTAAAGATTTTAGAAAGCAAAATCGCATCAAGACTCACAGGAAGTGTCAGCGTAAGGTATCCTTGTGCGCCAAAAATCTCACGCCAAAAAGTATGAAATACCCGCAAAACTAAAATGACAAAGAAAGCAGCAAAGCTTGCGACACTTGTAAAACCAACCACTAGCTCAAGCCAATCAAAGCTACTAAAAAGCACGATATTATTGCGGTCTGGGACAATAATAACAAGACAAAAACAAACCATACCTAAAACATAAGCAAAAAGCAAAGACTTTGCACTTGATAAAAGCTCATATTTAAATAAATTGAAAAAATCTCTTAGAAAGCCTTTCATAATGCCTCTCCGTATTGTGATGAGATTTGCTGCTTTTGATTGATTTTTGCCTTAAAGTCGCTTTTAAATGCTTCCTCAAGATGAGGTTGGTCAGCAGAAATGATGCGATCTATACTCTCATAACGCAAAATTTCTCCCTCGTAGAGAAAAATCGCATCATTCAGAATCTTCTGTGCATCGTGGATAAGATGTGTAGCAAGCAAAATACTTGCATCAGCATTTGCATAGCGAGAAATCAGCTCAAAAACTTGCTCACGCGCTAGAGGATCGACTCCCGCAATCGGCTCATCAAAAATATAGATTTTTGCGCGGCGAGAAAGTGTGAGAAGCAAGTGAAGCTTTTCGATTGTGCCTTTAGACATTGATTTGACTGGGCGATTAGTGGGAATCTGAAGAACATTGATGATTTCTTTAGCTTGTGTGCTGTCAAAATCTGCATAAAAAGTCTCGAAAAACTTCACGCATTCAAACGCATTCATTGCGGGATTAAGGATATTTCTATCAGGCAAGTAAGCCACGATAGACTTTGTTTGTATGCCGGGTTTGAATCCGTCAATATAAACCTCTCCTTCATATTGTTGCAAAAGCCCTACGAGAATTTTAATCATTGTTGTTTTACCACAACCATTAGGTCCCAATAATCCGACTATCCGACCTTGCGGAATCTCAAGATTCACATTTCTAAGAGCCGTAACATTTTTATAAGTTTTAGTGAGAGAAACGATACGAACGAGAGGAGAGTTCATCGCAAATCCTAATTTTATTTTTTATGATTATAGTGAAATAAAAGCAACGATTAAGCAATTGTGTCAGTAAAAAATGAAGCGAAGTAAATCAAATTGCGCTTTAAGCGCAATTTGATTTTAGAGTTTAGATTCGTAGCGTCTAAGCATATAAAGTCGTTTGAGCATTTTCTTCTTAGCGTTGATTTTTTGTTTTTTACGCTTTTCAGTTTTTGATTCAAAAAACCTTCTAGCTCGCACCTCTGTTACAACAAGATTTCGATCTGTTTGTTTTTTGAACTTTCTGTATGCTTCTTCAAACGATTCACCTTCTTTAACTTTGATACCGGGCATCTAATCACCTACTTTCTTTAAAATGTAAATAAGATTCAGATTATAACAAATTTTATTTAAATTTGAAGTGAGTTTTAAGGATTTTTAGCTAGAATTTCAAACCTAGATCGTTTAATTGATTTAAGAATACAAGTGCTCGTAGCTCAGCTGAATAGAGCAACAGGTTGCGGTCCTGTAGGTCGGGGGTTTGAATCCCTCCGAGCATACCATATCTTTGATACCCTACTTTTGATTTTCAACACTATTCTAGCCATTATTAAATTCTTTTGTTTGTATTTATAGAATCTTAATTTACTAAATTCGATTCTGAACGATTTATGCGTTGATTTCGCAATCACCACTACCTATGACTTCTTTTCAAGACCTGTTGCAATGACTGTCGCACGCACAAAATCCTGTGGTATATCATTCAATGTTCTTGTTCCAAATACGATTGCTGCCTTATTGAAATCTATAGCCGCTTGGATAAATCTCTGTAGTTTTATAATTTCTCTAGGATAAACCCTTATTTATCTTAAAATTGACAAATTATGCCCATTGCACCTATTATCAAAAAAGCAGAGATTCTATTACTTAGTCTTTTTGGTTACGCAAATAGGTTGGCACATCAATGCTATCGTGCTCATCTGTGAGCAAACGAAACTCATCACCACTCACTTTTCTTCTCTGTATATCAATAATGAGATCGCGAGATTGTTCTAAACTTTTTTGGCTGGTATGGGTTTTAGAAGAAGATTCACAATCACTACCTCCTACAACTTCTTTCTCAAAGCCTGTTGCAACGATTGTTACACGCACAAAATCCTGTGGTATATCATTCAATGTTCTTGTTCCAAATACGATTGCTGCCTCATTCGCATCTCCGATTGCATTAACAATCTCCATTGCTTCATGAACTTCCAAAAGAGGATAGTTGCTGTGTATCTCAAAATTGACAAGTATGCCCATTGCGCCATTAATAGAAATATTATCAAAAAGTGGAGATTCTATTGCCATACGCACAGCATGAGAGGCAGCACCATCTCCACTTGATTCACCAATACCCATTAACGCTAGACCTTTATAACTCATCACCGTTCGGACATCAGCAAAATCTACATTAATGTCATGTGCACCATGTTCTAAAATAACACCTGAAATCCCATTGACTGCTCTAGCAAGGACATCATTAACCATATTAAAACTTTCGCGTAAGCCATAATTTTTAGGAATAATAGATAAAAGACGATCATTAGGAATTACAATTAAACAATCACTTTCTAGTTTTAAATTTCTTAACCCTTCTTCAGCAAGACGAGAACGTTTCATACCCTCCATTTTAAAAGGTTTGGTGATAATAGAAATTGTCAATGCGCCTACTTCTTTTGCGGCTTTGGCAATGACTGGTGCAGCACCTGTGCCTGTGCCACCACCCAATCCTGCAGAAATAAAAACAATATCTGAATCTGCTAATACGGCTTTAATCTCTTCGTAAGTTTCTTCCGCTGCTCTTTTTCCAATCTCTGGTTGCATTCCTGCACCTAATCCCTTAGTAAGCTTCTCTCCAAGTTTCATTTTGACAGTAGCATTAGTGCTTTGTAAATGCTGAATATCAGTATTGGCAGCAATAAGTCTTATAGCATTATGTGGATTAGTTGTGGTAAGATAACTCACCATATTAGAACCGCCACCGCCAACACCAATGACAGAAATAACCGCGCCTTGATTTACTTCGTGAATGTCCAAATTAATTTCTTCCATATCTTATCCTTTAAAATAGTTGGCTAAGCCATTTCCAGAATCTAATGAATATATTGTCATGCCTATCCCCATCAGAAGTCTTAATCTGTGAAAGATCACTTTTGTGAATAATATGAGGAGCATTTTGTGTCGTTATTGCAATATCTTGCACATTATGTTCTTTTGATAGCTCAATATTACCTATACCATTTGTGTCTGCAACAAGATTGCTCTTTCGGTAGCGCATCTTCTTTTCACAATCCATTTCATAATTCGTATGTTGTCCAGCACCATGAAGTATCAAGCCTATTGCAGTAGCACTATGCGTCCCTTTTAACCCGTCAAAAAGCCCATCTATAGAAACAGGCTTTGAGATTCTCACCGGCTTACGGAATATGCTTGATGCAAATTCTTGCATTCCTTCAAGATTTGCCATACCCCCAGTTAGGGTAATACCTGCGCCAATCTTTTCTCTCAAACCACTTTTTTCGATACTCTTTGCCAAAAGTAATAAAGTTTCTTCTACTCTCGCGGAAATCACGGTATGTATAATCTCAAGATTGACTTTATTTGTAGCAGATTCATTTGCCATAATAGGAATCTCCAAAGCTTTATCCTTATCCTCATCACTCAAGATTAATTTACCATAATCTGTCTTAATCTTTTCTGCAGTGCTTGGGTGTGTATTAAGAGCCGTAGCTAAGTCAATCGTGATATTATTAGAACCCACGCTAAGAAAATCACTATAACGCATTGAATAACCATTATGAATCATTAAATCACAAGTCTGCCCACCCATATCAATACACGCTACACCCAAATCTTTTTCTTCATTCGTTAAAACAGCGATAGATGAAGCATAAGCACTTAAAACGATATTGTCAATCTCTATACCGCTTGAACGCACAGCTTTTTTTAGATTCTCTAATGCCGCTTTTTTAGCTGTTATAATATGCACAAATACCTCTAAACGCGATGCGCTCATACCCATTGGATCTTCTGCAGGATTCTGATCGTCAAGCCTAAATTCATAAGGCAATGCGTGAATCAAGGTATGATCATCGGGAATAAGGGCATTATAAATGGCTGATTGCATTGCACGATTAATTTCTTTTAATCCAATCTCATTGTTAGGCACATTTGCCACTGCTGAGGATCTTAGGCTTTTTGTATAAGCACCAGATAGTGATACAATAGCCTTTTCTACATTTGTCCCTGCCACACGCTTGGCATCATTTACAGAATTTCTAATGGCTTGCGAAGCTTGCTCAATGTTTGTGATAGAACCCTTTCTGATTCCTTCAGCTTTATGAAAACCTGTGCCTATAATATAAGGAACACCATCTTTAATATCTGCAATGATCGAACAAATTTTGGTAGAACCAATATCAATGCCTAATATGGTCTGATTCACTGCTTATACCTCACTTATCCAAATCTATATACATTGTGGTTTTATAACGTTTGCCTAAATAGACCATTAATGTCTCGGCTATTATACCGTATTTCACATTTTTAGCTACTACATCAAAATCAACCGCTTGTAAAGGCATCACTGCTTGCTCCAAAATGCGATACATCACAGCTTTATCTTCAAAAAGCACATATCCTTCTTTTTGATTACTACTAAAAACTTGATTAAGAAAATGTGCTTTTTGTGTCGTATCTAGATTTTCAATTGTGCCATTATAATACTTATTCACAAACCCAATATCTTTGCCCTTAAATGTGGAGATACTTTCTTGCGCAATCTTAATCAATTCTTGATGTCTCTTATATTTTTTAAATGCCTCATTTACCTCGTTTCTCGCTTCATCAAAACTTTTATCCACACTCTCTGTTTTATCAAGAATCTTCAAAGTTACATAACCCTTATCTGCCTCGATTGGTCGGAGCGTCTGTCCTTTTTGAGCAACCTTCATATCTGCGACTACCAAATCTACACCATTTTTAATAAAATAGTGATCGTTTTCATCAAAATGAGTTTCCTCACCTTTTTTCTTGCCATCACGCAAAGCAATATATTCTCGCTTTGCCACACTTTCAGCCTTGCTTTTTTGAACATCTCTCAATACGAGATCTTTTGCTTCATCGAAGCTCATCAAATGCCCATCTTCATTGAAATAGTCGGTCTTGAAATCATTGTAATGCTCTAAAAGCTCTTCCTCTTGTGGATTCTGCTCACTATAAGGGACAAGGATATATTCGACATGAAAAGCCATAGGAGTCTTCCATTGACTTGCATTCTTTAACCAAAACTCCTTTACCTCATCTTCTTTGACATCAAAAGATATTTGGCTAGTAGGGATTATTCCTACCATTAATCTATCGTAGATTGAAGAAGCCATTTTTAGAGAGGAAACTTCAAGTGGTGTAATATGCACAAGAGGCTGCTCGGTATTGAGATTCATTACACCAAGTAACTTTTGTATCAGTAAAACTTTGCGTATGCTCTCCTCAAACTCATCAGTGCGCATCTGACGATCACGGAGAGATTGTTTATAAATTTCGCTACTGAATCGTCCTTGATCATCGACATAGACATTAGCATTAATAATTTCATTGCTAACTTCTTGATCACTGACTTCCAAACCCAAATCTTGTGCAAAATTAAGTAATTGTGTCTGCTGGATTAGTCTTTGTAAAGCAATTTTAGGCAAACCAAGCTGCTTAGCTTGTGCCTCATCTAAGATACCTCCAAGCTGCGGTATGCGTGAATATTCATTATAGACTTCATTATAAGCGCGTTGATATTCCGCAAAATGTATATCGATATGTCCCACAGTGGCAACCTTATCGTTACTTGATCCAAAACCATAAGAACCCCAATTCACCATTCCAGCACCAATAAAAGCAATAGCACTGATCCAAATTGTAATTACCAACCACTTTTTATGCTTTTGCATCCAAGTAATCATTAAAGCCAAACCTTTTAAATGTTTTAATATTTTTTAAGTATAAGGGTTATTATAACACAAAAAGCCAATCTAAAAAGGCTCTTTTGTTAATATTCATCGAAATAAAAACAGCAAAATAATGTTTTGGAGATTCTAAAAAATCACAGAAAATATCATCAAGACTCAACCTTTAAAGATTAAGTCTTGATTTTTTAATATTGATGATTTAAGTAATACTCTTAAAAGTTTTTATGGTGGACCTTGCAGGATTTGAACCTGCGACCAATCGGTTATGAGCCGAGTGCTCTGACCAGCTGAGCTAAAGGTCCCCGCTTATTCGAGTTGGAATTATACTCAAAAACAAACCTAAAGGCAAGAATGTTTTCTAAGATTGTAAAAAGTGTCATAAAGGTTACAAAACTTGTCCCTCCATAACTTACCAAAGGTAAGGGAATCCCAACCACAGGAGCTAACCCTATAACCATACAAATATTGATTCCTACATACAAAAAAAGCAATATAGCAATATAACTCGCCACTACGCGTAAAAAATAATCTTTCCCATATGCAAAACCTAAGCTTAAAATATGCACAATCATAAAAAAGAACCACGCCAACAAGCCTAACGCACCTAAAAATCCAAAACGTTCGACAAAATACGCAAAAATAAAATCAGTATTTGCATAAGGCAAAAATCGAGACTGCGATTGTGTAGCATTTTCTTTGGATTTACCAACCAATCCGCTTGCTCCAATAGCAATTAAAGCTTGATTGACTTGATAGGGAGATTTATCGGAAACAAAGTCCATAATGCGTTTTTTTTGATAATCCTTAAGCGGATCGACTATATACATCACCGGTGCTAAAATCACAACAATCAATGCTAAAGAAATCCAAATTTTTTTATTCACACCAATCAAAAAAAGTGTGCCAAATCCTGTGAGTAAAACCACCATTGCCGTGCCTAAATCCGGCTCTTTAAGGATAATCAGAAAAGGTATAAGAATCCCAATACTAATAACAACAAATTCTTTGAATCCATAGCCATCTTTAGGCGGAGGATTGTTAGCAATATATGACGCTAAAAGAAGCATCAAAGAAGTTTTCATAATTTCACTAGGCTGAATAGAAAAATTTGTAAAAGGAATATCCACCCAACGTTGCGCACCGAGTTTTTGTGTCCCTATAAAATGCACCAACACCAAAAGCACCAAACAAATCGCATAAAGTGCCATAATAAGCGTATTAAGCTTTCTAAAAGGAACAAAAAATAAAAAAATGACCAAACCACAAGCCAAACTGATATATTTTACTTGCTTAGCAAAAAGCACAGGATCTAATTCGTGAATAAGAAAAAGCGAAATACCCACTAAAGGAATCACAAAGAGTAATAAAATATAATCAAAGTGTGCTAAAATACGCCGGTCAATCACTATTTTTCCTTAAAACAATCGATTCTATAATCTTTAAATTTATAAGTATTTAGGACATACAAAATATGCAGAATCTTATTATAACAGAGAATGACTTAACGAATAGCAAAATACGACTTGATTCTTATCTAAGTCTCAAATTACAAAGTAGCAAAAACCAGATTCAGAATCTGATTAAAAATCACTTTGTGCTCGTCAATGGGAAAATCTGCAATAAAAACGGCTATGCTATCGGGCTTAACGACACTATCACGATTTTATCGCCCACGACAGAATCTGTAGAATCTGCAGACAAAAATACTGCTTTTTGTGTCGATGATGAAAAATTTGCTATTAGTATTATTTATGAAGATGAAGATATTTTGATTATCAATAAACCCCCGCATTTAGTAATTCACGAAGCTCCTAGTGTCAAAGAATCCACCCTTGTAGATTGGCTTAAATTTCATTCTTACCGATTCCATACTTTAAGCGGGAATGAGCGTTATGGTATTGTGCATCGACTTGACAAGCAGACTAGCGGGGCTTTGGCGATTGCTAAAACACCTCTTGCTTATCAGAATCTTTCCCACGCACTCAAGACAAGAGAAATGGGTCGTTATTACCTTGCTATTATTGACACCCCACTAAAAAATCATCAAGATATTGAATGTTTCATGGGACGCTCTCCTCATAATCGCCTCAAAATGAGCAAGATTCACATTCCCATACCCTTTATAGAATCTGACATCACAAACACCCCACACACTCATATCCCCAAAGGCATTCGTTATTCAAAAAGCTCTATGGTAAAACTCGCGACTTCTGACAATGGTGCACTTGAGTTAATAGCAATCAAACTACACACAGGACGCACACATCAGATACGCGTTCATCTTGAGAGTCTCTCGCGGCACATTTTAGGAGATACGCTTTATGGCTATAAACCCTCTGCAAAAACATTTTTCTATCAAAACAGAATCTTGCTTCATGCTTATATTTTATATCTCAATCACCCCAAAACTTCGCAAAAAATGTTTTTTAAAGCTCCTATTTTAACAGATATGCTAGAATTTATACAAACTCATTTCACAAAGGACTTCAATGGCTGTAAGGATATTACAGAAATGTTGGAAACAGATCGCATTATGCACTCTTTTGATGTTCTCTCTTGAATCTTGCGCTACTTTATCATCACTTGGCAAAACACCACAAAAAGATGCTTCATTGCCATCTTTAGATTCTGTCAATACACTCATAGATGTCTCATCGGTAGGCTTTGAATGGAAGTCAATCGCAGATTCTCGTATCAAAGGCTTCGTGATTTATCGTGCTCAAAACAACAAAGACGAAACATTACAAAAAATCGCAACCATCAAAAATCCTTTTTCTACACATTATTCTGATACAAAACTTAAGCCACAAACCAAATACACTTACGCCTTTGCAACACTTGGAGCAAATAACACTATTTCTCCTAAAAGCAATCCTATCCCGATTCAGACCTCTTATATTGATCCGGTAGAGAGTGTTTTTGCAATCAATAATCGTCCCAAAACAATCAAACTCATTTGGTCTCCGCACCCAAATCCTAGTATCAAATCTTATTTGGTCGAACGTCTTGATAGTGCAGGAGAATTTAAAACAATCGAAACCATTCCTCATCGCTTGAGTGTGGAATATTTCGATACGGATCTTAAAGATGGCGTTACCTACACCTATCGTATTGTTGCGAAAAGTTACGAAGGTGTCCGTGCTAAACCCTCTCAAAGTGTCAGTGTTACGACCATACAGCAACCTAATCCTATCGCCAACATTCAAGCCACTACAAATCTCCCAAAAACAATCAAAATCACATGGGACGAAGCACCTGATGCGCAAGGCGTGAAAACTAAGCGTTACAAGATTCTGTATTCTAAAAATGGCAAAGATTTTAAAAACTTAGCTACAACAACCCAAACTTCTTATACGCACAAGCTTAAAGAAGATGGAGAAAGTTATATCTATCAAGTCGTATTGCTTGGAGAAAATGAACTTGAGGGAAAATGGAGCAGTTATCCGCCTCGAGGTTCAAGTCTGAATCCACCCAAAGCTCCTACAATGTTTGAGGGAAAAATGCAAAACCAGCAAGCACATCTTCAATGGAAAGCTTCGAGTGATGAGCGCGTTAAATATTACGCAATTTATCGCAAAGAAAAACAACTATGGAAACAAGCTTTGCGTTTCACAGATATTACAGATACCTTTTTTATCGATAAAGAGATGCAGCCCAATAAAAAATATCTCTATAGTGTTGTGAGCGTTGATGAGCATGAAATAGAATCTGCTCCTTCCCAAGAAATTGAATTATCCCTTGAGCCATAATGCCACATTTTCTTGCACCTCATATTGTTATACCTCCCTTGCCTTGCGCGATAGGAGATTATCACTTTGTCTATGAAGCCAAAAAATATGGTGATGATAAACAATCCTTGATTCTCGTGCGTTTTGACGATCAAGAGTTTTACTTACGCAAAGTGCAACGCAACGATTCTCAACACAATGAGATTCTCAAATGTGAGAAAAATACGAGAATCAAGCCCACAGGTATTATCAAGAATGCGTTAAAGATTCTGTGTGATGCCCAAGAAAGCGTTATTTCTCATAATCTCAACAACAATAGTATTCGTCAGAATCTCCAGTCTGATTATCTCAAATCAATTGCATTTTTTACAAATTTTACAGAATCTTTTATCCTTGAAATTGGATTTGGTTCGGGCAGACATTTACTGCATCTTGCAAAAGAAAATCCTCACACTATTTGCGTTGGCATTGAGATTCACACACCTTCAATTGAGCAGATTCTGCGACAGATTCAGATTGAAAATCTCAATAATCTTTATATTATCAATTGCGATGCGAGAATCTTGCTTGAAATTATGCCCGATAATCTTGCTCAAGCTATTTATATACATTTCCCTGTGCCATGGCATAAAAAACCCCATAGACGCGTTTTTTCAGAAGTATTTTTACAGCAAGCCTTAAGGGTGCTTCAACCCAATGGAATGCTACATTTAAGAAGTGATGATGAGCAATATTTTACAGATTCACTTCACATCGCCCTTCGCCTCAATTCTCTTAAAATGCACATATATAAAAACCAACAAGCTTCTGTCGTGAGTAAATACGAAGCAAGATGGAAAAGACAATGTAAAAACATTTATGATCTCCAAATCTTTAAAAATACATCAATAGACAATACCCCTACAAAAAATACACAAAATATACAAAAAACCTTCCACTTTGATAAGATTCTAAGAAAAAATTTGGATAATTATATAAACTATCCGAGTAAAATCTTAGAAAAAGATTGGTTTTTACACATTGATAGTCTCTATAAGGCTCATAATATTTATGTTTTAATGCTATGTTTTGGGGATTTTAATCAGCCTCAAAACAAATTTTTACACATCGAATTTCGAGAAGATGAGACAAAATCATGGTATGTCGGGGGTGATCCTATCCCTACAAATGCAGCCATAAAGGCTCACCAATACTTAAAGAAAATTTTAATGAAGGAGTGAAAATTGGGTGCAATTATTGAAGCAAAGAATCTCAATTTGGGCTATAGTGATGAAATTGTCATTAAAGACGCAACCTTTAGTATCAACGCAAAAGAATTTGTGTTTATCACAGGTGCTTCAGGGAGCGGAAAAAGCACAATTCTTAGCTCTTTTTATGGCTATCTCGGTGTCAAAAGTGGACATCTGAATGTCTATGGTCTCAATATGCAAAAAGCCTCAAAAAACCGCATTAATTTTTTACGCCGCAGTATTGGGATTGTCTTTCAGGATTATAAACTAATCAAAGAATGGAATATCGAAAAAAATGTTATGTTGCCCATGATCATCAATGGCTACAAAAAAGAAGTATGCAAATCACAGGTAGAAAAGCTTCTTGTGCATATCAAACTTTCACACAAAGCCAATAAGTTTCCTTTAGAACTTAGCGGGGGTGAGCAGCAACGCGTAGCAATGGCAAGAGCAGTAGCACATAATCCTACTATTATCCTCGCTGATGAGCCTACGGGTAACCTCGATGATTATTCAAGTGAATTGATATGGAATCTGCTCAAAGGCGTTAATGAACAGCTCGGTATCACCGTGGTTGTCGTTACCCACCGTATGCCTGATCGACTGAATATTCCCTATCGGCGATTACACATTGAAGAAGGAGTTGTGTATGAATTTGCTTAAAAGACACTTGGCATTGATTATTCCCCTTTTAGCCCTACTTTTTAGCTTGGAAAGTATTATGCTTGTCAATCGTGCCGTAACAAAACACGAAAACAAACTCTCTGACAGCTATTCAATCGTGATTGCTTCCAAAAGCCCTCTCACTATTGATAAAATCGAAAGTTTTATCCGTGAAGCAAAAGAGCTTAAAACCATCACTCCTGACTATATGCTTAATGAGCTTAAAAAAGAGTTAAGCAGGGAGAGCCTCGAGACACTCCAAAAAGAATTACCTTTTTTCTATTCTCTCAAACTCTCTGTTTTCCCTGATGAAGAAAGATTGCAAAAAATCAATAACACATTGTCAAAACTCAATGGCGTAACTAAAGTCGAATCTTTCACAAAAAGCCATTCTCAAGTTTATAAACTTTTACTCATCATCAAAAGTTCTATTGTTGTTTTTGCTTCTTTGATTGCTGTTTTAAGCTATATTTTGATGGTTAAACAAATCGAAATTTGGAAATTTGAGCATAGTGATCGTATGGAGATTATGGCATTTTTGGGCGCACCTGCGTGGATGCGCAATGGGATTTTATTCCGCTTAGCTTTTATAGATTCTATTATTTCAACCATTTTAATTATCATAGGGACAGCCTATCTAATGGGATATGATCGTATGCAAGAAATCCTACGAACGCTTGAGGTAACTAGTGATATTTTTAGAACGGCTAGTGATTTTATCATTCTTTTATTCACTTCCATTCTTGTCTCAATTGTGTCTGTGGTCTTTGTGATTATTAAACAAAAAGATTTGTAATGCGAGGCTATGCCTGGATTCTTTTATTTGTCCTCATTAATGTATGTGAGGCAAATATCGACAAAGATATTGCCGCCAATAAAGACAAGCTTGCCAAAACACAATCTCAAGAAAAAGCCATTAGTAAAAAATTTGATGAGCTGGGCAAAGCTATCAATGCAAAAAACATCGAGCTCACACAACTTGGGCATAAAATCACACAATTAGAAAAAGATATTGCCCAAAATCAAGGTAAATACCAAACTCAAGAAAAAACTCTCAAACAAACTCAAGAAAAACAGAATCGTTTGCTTAAACAAAAACAAAATATTGAAACACAATTGATTAAGTTAATCACTCAAAGTATTGCATTTAATGCTGTTATTAATAACCAATCTTCAATTGATTCCATTGATGATGTCATTGAATTTCATATTTATGAGATTCTCTATCGTAATACAAAAACGCAAGTAAAAAAATTTGATGCTCAGCAAACCATTCTCAATAATGAAATAAAGCGAATTTCTAGCACTATTAATCAACTCCAAACATCAATCAAAACGCAAACTACCCGCAAAGAAACCCTCCAAAATGCCAAAGACAATCAAAAAACTATTCTCGCAAAAATGCAGACTGAACTTAAAGTTTATGACCAACAACTCAAAGACATTGCAAAAGAACGTAAAAGTCTTGATGATATTCTTGCAAAGCTAAACATCATCAAGGAGCGTGATCAACAAGGAAAAGCTACTAACCAGCAAGCCTTTATCAATAATCAAAAAAAACCTAACAGCATCAAAGCTCCTAAACAACTTGGCACTTCGTATCGTGATGTCCCCATTGTCAGTTACAAAGGGGCTAAAACTTTTCCACCTCTTGAAAGATACACGATTGAAAAAAAGTTTGGACCTTATTTTGATCCGGTGTATCAATTCAAAATTTTCAATGCAGCTATTATGTTCAATCCTAAATCGCCCAATGCGAGCGTTAAAAATGTCCTTGATGGAAAAGTCGTCTATGCTAAAGATGCTCCGGGATTGAAAAAAGTCATTATTATAGAACATATCAATGCGATTCATACAATTTATGCTTATTTAGACAAGATAGAATCAAGCATCAAAGCAGGTATGAATATTAAAAAAGGCACGATTATCGGGAAAGTCAATGAGAGATTAAGTTTTGAAGTTACGCAAAAAGACAAACATATCAACCCTGCAGAATTTATTAAACTCAATTAAACAATTATAATAATTAACCGATATATGTTTTGATTTTAGTCTAAAATTTCAAGGAGGAAGTTATGATTGATGGCATCAACAGCGCAAATACAAACACGAATGCAATCAAGAATCAACTGATGAATATGGTAAATTCTAGCGGAAAGCTGATCAACGAAGATGCGAGACCGACAGAAATTAAAATGCGAGAAGAAACCGCACAACATCAGGATAGAGAAGATAAAAAGCAGCTTGAAAGTGAGCTAAGGGAGCTTAGTAAGAAACTTAATGACGAAATGAAACGCATTGATACAGACATTAAATTTTCATACGAAGAAAATATTCCCGGCTTAATGGTAACCGTAAAAGAAGCTAACACCGATAAAGTTATTCGCGAGATTCCTTCAAAAGAGGCAATTGAGCTTATGACAAGAATGCGCGAAGTCATTGGTGTTATTTTTAATAAACAGGGTTGATAATTCAATCACTATAGCATTTTGTTTAAAGAATTAAGGATAAAGTATGGCACTTGGCACATTAAGCTCTCTCGGTCTTGGAAGTAAAGTTTTAAATCATGATGTGATTGATAAACTAAGACAGGCTGATGAAGCATCACATATTAAGCCTATTGATAAAAAAATAGAAGAAAATGTTGAAAAACAAACCGAATTGGTTGCTATCACTTCTTTTCTAAGAGATTTAAAATCTTCTGCAAGTAAATTAGGTGATTATTCGACCTATTTAGGACGAACAAGCAATGTTATTGGTGATGCGCTTAAGGCTACTATTTCCGATGGTGTGCCCACACAAGATATTAAAATTGATGTAGATTCTGTAGCAACTTCAGATATTAACGAGATGGGAGGAAAATACGAAAGTCGTGAATCTGTTTTTAGCCAAAAAGATTCTGTCTTAAAATTCCATCACAAAGGACGAGATTATAAGATTGACATCAAGGCTGGAATGGAGCTTGGGGAAGTCGCTCAAATGATCACGGATACTACAAATGGTGAAGTATTAGGTATCGTTATGAAAACAGGTGGCTCAAATCCTTATCAGCTTATGATTAACTCAAAAGATACCGGCGAATCAAATCGCGTTTATTTCGGTTCTACGGCAAGTGGTAATATTGTCCCATCAGGTGCTATTGAACTGAAAGATGGGGATTTTAATATCACTCTTAAAGACAAGAAGGGTCTAGAAAAAACACTCTCTATCACTCTTCCAAGAACAAGCTCGAATGCCAAATCACAAGATAACGCTCAAAGCCTTAAAGATGCCATTATGGAGGCTATTAAAAATAATGCTGATTTTGAGGGTTTGCTTGATGAAGAGATTAATATCGGTATAGGTGGAGCTAATAGTGATGCGCTCACTATTAACGACAGGAGAGGCTATGCAATCAAGATTGAAGGCAATAAAGCACGCAATCTAGGATTCAGTGCAGAGAATCAAGCAGCCACTCAAGAAGATTTGATTGTAGCTACAAGGAGCATAGGGGCTGGCAAAATTAAAGGAACAATCACTATTGGTAGTGTGCCTCTTGATTTGGCAACTTTAACAAAAGAAAAAAATTCAGCAAGCCAAAATGCTAAAGTAATTGCTGAAGCGATTAACAATATTGCCGGAATCTATGCCAAAGTCAATGATGAGGGCAAACTCGTTATCAATTCAGACACAGGCGAAGTAAGTATTTTCGCCAATGCCGATGCAGATAGTAAAAAAGCTTTGGAAAGTTTAGGCTTAAAATCTGGAACAATTATGGATTATGCAAAAACACAATCAGAATTGTTTAAAATCCGAAAAGTTCAAAGTGCAGAAGATGCGAGATTCTCTTATAATGGAATCTCAATGAAACGTCCTACAAATACTATTGATGATGTTGTAAGCGGTGTTAATATTGAGCTTCTTACGACAACTCCGCCAGACAAACCTGCCGTCATCAATATCACTCGCAACGATGAGGCTATCGTAGAATCAGTGAAAAATTTTGTAGAATCCTACAACGAGCTTTCTCTAAAGCTTGATGAAGTTACACGATACGATGAAGATTCTAAGATTGCTGGAACCTTTAATGGCAATAGCGATATTCGTATGATACGCCCATCTCTTACACGGATATTTTCTACAAATGTCGTTACAGAAACCGAAATCAAAAGCCTTGCAAAATACGGACTAGCACTTGATGAAAAAGGAAGAATGAGCCTTGATGTGAGCAAACTGCAAATGGCTCTTAGTGCCGATCCGAAAGGAACTCAAGAATTTTTCAATGGAAGTGTAAAAACATCGGAATTCAAAGAGGTGCAGGTTGATGGTGTCTTTAAGAAGTTTGATCAAGAACTTGACAGACTCTTGAATGGTGGAAATGCAAGACTCAAGATTTTAGAAGAAAGTCTCACAAAAGATGACAAAAAGTTGCGTGAAGATCGCAAAAAAGCTATCCAGCAGTTGGATACGCGTTATGATATTATGGCGCAACGATTTGCCGCTTATGATTCGCAGATTTCAAAAACTAATAATGCTTTCAGTAGTGTGCAATTAATGATTGACCAATCTGTAGCTAAAAAATAAGGAGTAAATATGCGTGGCAATAATGCTTATAATTTATACCAACAAAATTCAGTTTCCGTAGAATCTCCTGCTAAACTCATCGAGATGCTTTATGAAGGGATTTTAAGATTCTCTGCTCAAGCCAAACGATACATTGAAGCAGAAGACATCGAGAAAAAAATCTACTACATTAATCGCACAACAGATATTTTTACCGAGCTTCTTAATACGCTTGATTATGATAAAGGTGGCGATGTAGCTGTGTATCTTACGGGGCTTTATACACACCAAATCAAACTTTTGACACAAGCTAATGTTACTAATGATACGACCAAAGTAGATACCGTTATTAATGTCGCTAAAGGTCTCTTAGAAGCATGGAGAGAAATTAATCAAGATGAATTGGCTCGATAAACTCAAGATTGCACTTTTAGAGCAAGATGACCAAAAAGCATTTGATCTCATTGCTCATTTGCCTGATGATTTAGAATCTAGCCCTTTGGAAGAGAAAATGCAAGCACTTGAGCTTATCCAACAAACCAAAGATCTCTTAGAATCAAAACAACTTCAAACCCAAATCTATATGGAACAAATTAAGGCTGCAAAGAAATTTTTAGAAATTCTTGACTGATTTTTTTTAAAACAAGACAGAATATAGGCATTTTTTCGCATTTTTTACACAATATATGCGCATATACCTTGACTTATAGCCAAAAAATTTATAGAATAGAATGTTCAAATTTTAATAACAAGGAGTTTGCATGAACAAGGCAGAATTTGTAGATTTAGTTAAAAAAGTCGGAGAATACGACACAAAAAAAGATGCTGAAAAAGCAATCAATGCTTTTACAGAAGCAATTTCTAAAGCACTTTCTAAAAAACAAAGTGTAGAGCTTGTTGGCTTTGGTAAATTTGAAACTGCAATTCAAAAAGCTAAATCAGGAAAAGTTCCCGGAACAAACAAAACTTACACTACTAAAGAAAAAAATGTGCCTAAGTTTAGACCCGGAAAAGGTTTAAAAGACCAAGTAGCTAAAGCAAAAAAATAAATATTTGCTACCCGATAGCCATAAAATTATTTATGGCTATACATCAAAGTCGCCAAACTTTCTTTCATACATTTCCCACCTATAATCAAATCAATCTCTCTTGCGATAGGCGTATAAATACCCTCTCTTTGCCCAATTTGTGTGATTGCATGAGCAGTGATTACTCCTTCAGCCACCTCACCCAATTCTTGGAGTATCAAATCAATCTTCTTTCCTTCTGCTAATCCCAATCCTACACGATAATTTCGCGACATTGTCGAATTTGAAGTCAAAAATAAATCACCCGCACCAGATAATCCTAAAAATGTCTCCATCTTAGCACCAAAATATTCCCCAAACCGACTCATTTCTACCAATCCTCTAGCCAATAGAGAAGCCTTTGCATTTGCGCCAAACTGAAGCCCATCACAAATCCCCCCCGCAATAGCAATCACATTTTTATACGCACCTGCGACTTCACCTCCGACCACATCGGGACTTGCATAAGTTTTAATAAATGAAGGCATCAAGCTACCAAATTCACGGCTTAGGACAAGATTTCTCGAATGTATCACCAATGCGCAGGGTAAAGAGCGCACTACTTCAGAGGCAAAACTAGGTCCGCAAAGATAACAAATATTCTTGTGGGGAATAAATTCTTCTAAAATATCACTCACAAATGCACCGCTACCAGCTTCTATTCCTTTGCTTGCGGAGAGAATCTTAATATTCTTAGGAAGATTGACAGATTCTATCCAACCTCGTAAAGCCGAAGTCGCAATAGCGACAACAAAATATTCTGCATCTAGTGCTTTATCATGAGAAACTTGTCTGATTGACAAACATTTTTGTTGTTGTAATTTTTCATTTAAAGGCGTGAGCAATGAGCTTATATCGCGTCTTGAAACAATACTCACCTCATTTTTTTCTGCAAGGGCAAAAGCCAATGCCCTACCCCATGCACCTCCTCCAAAAACGCTGATTTTATTCATCATTGCCCCTTAATATTTGATTTTTTAGATTTTATCAAAAGCTTTGATAGATTCGCAAGACTAAAATACATAAGAATAAGTGAGAAAAATCTGTGTCGTAAGCCAATAAGGATTTTGTGTAACAGAATTTTGAGAGGTCTCAATGTTATTCAAAGCAAAACTTTCTGTCGCATTCATAGAAAACCCTAACATATTCTGATAATTATAAGTTTGCTTAAGTGTGAGAGAAATATGATGTTGTTCTGCTATCGCAATAATCATACCTACACTATTCATAAGCCCATAAGTCATTGATCTTTGCCCATAATTATAGACATTCTCTTCATAACGTTGAATCGTATCATAAGCCTTAATTCTCCCACCTCTTCTCTCCATATTGATTTCTAAACCATTAGAAACAAAAAAACTTAGTTTGAATATTTTGACAGGTTGTATAGAATAATTCAAACGAAATCCAATCCCATATCGCGACATTGGAGCTTCAAACTCATTTTGAACCCCTCCTTTGTATAATTCCATTTCAGAATAACCCTCTGCCTCATAGACATCTGCACCGATGGACAAACCTTGTTTTTCGTCAATATGAGGTTTATTTTCAGATTCTTTATCTTTAGACATATTGAGCTGATTTTGCATAGTATCTGTATGAGATTCGTATATTTCTAGCTCTTCGGCATAACCTAAGACAAAAATAAACACTAATAAAAAAACAATTTTCATCTTTGCCATTGCCTTTTTCCCACCACTAACCTTCTATAGATTTGCATTGAATTTGTTTTTTGGAAGTTGTTACCTAAAGATAATAATCGACATTTTATGACTTTTTGGATATTTTTCTTTATAAATAAAGGATTCTATTCAAAAATTTTTTAAGGGTTTATTAATATTTTATACGCTTTGCTTTATACTAGCATTTTGTATTCCAAATTTTACATTTTAGATGATTAAGGATTTCCAATGTCAGCTTTTGAAACAATTATTGGTCTTGAAGTTCATGTCCAGCTCAATACAAAAACAAAGATTTTTTGCTCTTGTGCGACAAGTTTTGGGGAAGAACCCAACAAAAACATTTGTCCCACTTGCTTAGGGCTTCCGGGTGCTTTACCTGTGCTCAATCGTGAAGTCGTCAAAAAAGCAATCGCGTTTGGCACTGCAATCAATGCAGAGATCAATCAAAACTCCGTATTTGCAAGAAAAAATTATTTTTATCCCGATTTACCTAAAGCTTACCAAATCAGCCAATACGAGATTCCCATTGTCGGACGCGGGAATATTAGCATAGAAATCAATGGGGAATCCAAAATCATAGGCATTACACGCGCTCATATGGAGGAAGATGCGGGTAAAAATATTCACGAAAACGACCATTCTAAAGTCGATTTGAATCGTGCCTGCACACCCTTACTTGAAATCGTCAGTGAGCCTGATATGAGAAACTCCGATGAGGCAATTGCTTATCTTAAAAAACTTCACTCAATCGTGCGCTTTTTGGGAATCTCTGATGCAAATATGCAAGAAGGAAGTTTCCGATGTGATGCAAATGTCTCTATTCGCCCCAAAGGTGATTCTCAACTCTACACCCGCGTAGAAATTAAGAATCTCAACTCCTTTAAGTTTATCCAAAAAGCGATTGAATACGAAGTAGAACGACAAATAGAAGCATGGGAAAATGGCAACTATGCCCAAGAAGTCGTCCAAGAGACGCGTCTTTTTGACACCGCAAAAGGCATTACTCGCTCAATGCGTGGCAAAGAAGAGGCAGCTGATTATCGCTATTTTCCTGACCCTGACCTTTTGCCTGTGCATATTGACAAGATTCTTATGCAAGAAGGAAGACAAATACCCGAAATGCCTGATGAAAAAAAAGCGCGTTATATCAAAGATTTTGGCATTAAAGAATCTGATGCAAGCGTGCTGATAGGAGAGCTGGAGCGAGCTTTGTATTTTGAAGAAATGATTGCATTTGGAGCAAGTCCAAAAGGTGCGCTTACTTGGCTTACAACGGAGCTTTTAGGACGATTAAAAGCAGAGAATAATTTACAAAATTGCGGCATTACCTCACAGACTTTAGCCACGCTTGTTAAACGCATTGATGAGAGCAAAATCAGCGGAAAAAGTGGCAAAGAAATCCTTGATGTCCTGATAGAGCAAAAAGGCGGCGATGTAGATTCTCTAATTGACACGATGGGATTGGCACAAGTCAATGACGATGGGGCTTTATTAGAATCTATTGAGGCAGTATTACGCGACAATGCCGATAAGGTCGCAGAATACAAAAGCGGTAAAGACAAGCTATTTGGATTCTTTGTCGGACAAGTGATGAAAAATTCTAAAGGGGCAAATCCCGCACGCGTCAATGAATTATTGAAAGAAAAACTACAATAATCCCACAGAATCTAGCTTTAAGATTCTGTTATATTGTCAATCCCTATCGGTGAGATTTTTATTTTTAGCACAGCTAGAATCTCGCCAATCAAGTTCCGTATTCCGCAAGAGATTGTGTTATAATGCACCCTATATTCATCACAAGGAGCTTTAATGTCAAATATCCTCAAATCCCTTAAATCCTCTATCAAGCAAAGTCCTGCTTATACTTCTTATCGTGCGTGGCGCGCTAAAATAAAAGAGCGCAGAGAATCTAATCTAAGCGATACCCAATACTTTTCTCGCAGACATAAACATATCTTTGGCTACACGCCCCATTTCAAAAAACCTCAAACCTTTAACGAAAAGATTATTCATCGTGTTTTATACGACAGACGACCAATATACACAGCATTAGCCGATAAACTCAAAGCGAGAATCTATGTTGCTTCTATGCTTCAAGATTTCTATACTCCCAATGATGTAGCTTTTAACGGGGGGGGGGGCAGTAGATTCTGATATTTCCCAAAAGTCTTCCTCGCTCCTTTTTAAGCCCATTGATGATTTAGAATCTCTCCTTTTTGCGACAAATGTTTGCCCCTTTCTCCCTAAACTTTATGGAATCTATAAAAATTTTGATGCGATAGATTTTCACACATTGCCTCAATCTTTTGTGATAAAAACTAACCACGATTGCGGAGGTATCGTGATTGTAGAAGATAAAAAATCTTTTTTAAAAGATGAAGCGCGACTGAAATCAGCTAAAGAAAAAATCGAAAAACACTTGCAAACAAATTATTACTCCTTGTATAGAGAATGGCACTACAAAGATATTGAACCCCGTGTGTTTGTAGAAGAATTATTACTCAAAGAAAAACCCCAAAATAGCGACCAAAGCACGACAAACACTAGCCCTGAAGTGCCTGATGACTATAAATTTCATTGTTTTGGCAAACAAACCTTTATTCAAATTGATACAGACAGATTCACTAATCACACAAGGACGATTTTTAATGAAAAGTGGGAGAAACAACCCTTTATCTTTGGCTATCCCACACCAGATTACACACCACAAAAACCACAGAATCTAAACACAATGTTAGCAATCGCACAAAAATTAAGCGAAAAAATGGAAGTAGGATATGTGCGCGTGGATTTATATGAAGTAAATTGTGCAGATTCTAGTCAAAATCCTGTCATTGTGGGTGAGCTTACCTTCACACATGGGGGAGGGACAGAACATTTTAATCCTCCAGAATGGGATAAAAATTTTGGGGATTTGTGGAAACTCTAGCATAAAGATTCATTAATCTCTATCACAGAATCCACATTATTTGCGATAAACGAAGCCCATACGCTATAATTATTGCGATTCTGTAATCATTTTTAACTATAATTACACCAAATACATAGTAAGGGGGCTTAATGCAAAGTAAAAAAATTCTAGTAACCGGTGGGGCTGGATTCTTAGGTTCGCATTTATGCGAGAGGCTTTTAGAGCATGGCAATGAAGTGCTATGCGTGGATAATCTTTTCACCGGCACAAAGGCAAATATCGCACACCTGCTAAGCCACCCACGCTTTGAGTTTATGCGCCATGATGTAACTTTCCCGCTGTATGTGGAAATTGATGAGATTTACAATCTCGCTTGCCCCGCTTCGCCTGTGCATTATCAATTTGACCCCGTGCAAACGACCAAAACCTCTGTCATGGGTGCAATCAATATGCTAGGACTTGCAAAACGCACAAAAGCAAAGATTCTCCAAGCAAGCACGAGTGAAGTCTATGGAGACCCCGAAATCCACCCTCAAATAGAATCCTATCGCGGAAGTGTCAATCCTATCGGTATTCGAGCATGTTATGATGAGGGCAAACGATGCGCAGAAACGCTCTTTTTTGACTACCAAAGGCAGCACAATCTCAACATTAAAGTAATGAGAATCTTTAATACTTACGGACCGCGTATGCACCCAAATGATGGGCGTGTGGTGAGCAATTTTATCATTCAAGCACTCAAAGGTGAAGACATTAGCATTTATGGGGAGGGTAAGCAAACGCGAAGTTTTTGCTATGTCGATGACCTCATCAACGGAATGATTAAGCTAATGAATAGCCCTGATGGATTCTATGGACCTGTCAATATTGGGAATCCAAAGGAATTTACGATTTTAGAACTAGCCCAGCTTGTCATAGAACTCACTCAATCCAAATCCAAAATCACTTTCCACCCATTGCCTGAAGATGACCCCAAGCAACGACAACCCGACATCACCCTAGCAAAGCAAGAACTGCAATGGCAGCCTACCATTGAGCTAAAAGAGGGTTTAAGTAAAACAATAGAATACTTCAAAGATTTTGTATGAAAAATAATTATTTTCTCTACAATTGCAAAGGTATTGGGCGTAGCCTTGTGCCTAGTATTTTCTTGCCTAAGAATCGCGAAAAGATTCTCCATAATGTGCAGGATAGAGCAGATATTAGCTATATCAAATCACGCGTGGATTATTACTGCCAAATGAAAGAAAAAGTCAGTCTTGATGATGAGGCAAAGAGTCTTGATTATCTGCGTTTTAGCCGCAAACAAAGCGTGTATTTTTTTGATACTTACGAATACACACGCTATTTTCCCCAAGACTTCAAGGCACATTTTGCATTTGGCGATGTGAATTTTATCTGCCCTAAACCTTCTATCACGAAATCCCGCCCGATTGCATCTTATGCACAAAAACTACAAAGTGATGCGGGGGGGGGGGATAGAATCTTCTTATTCTAATTCTACCTTACTTAATCTCGCAAAAGTGCGGCATTTTACTTTTATCAAAGACCCCTATCATTTTGAAGAAAAACAAAACCTGCTTTTTTATCGCGGGGCGATTTATCAAGCCCATCGCACAGAGTTTTTTAAACAATATTTCAACCATCACTTATGTGATTTAGGACATACCGGCAGTAAAAGCATTCATCAGCAATGGCAAAAACCAAAAGTCAGCATTGCTAAACACTTGCCCTACAAATTTCTTCTCTCACTAGAAGGCAATGATGTAGCAAGCAACCTCAAATGGGTGATGAGCTCAAATTCGCTCTGCATTATGCCAAAACCAAAATTTGAGACTTGGTTTATGGAAGACACACTTTTACCCAATGTGCATTATGTGCAAATTGCACCCAATTACGCGGATTTAGAAGAAAAGCTCGAATACTTTATTGCCCACCCAAATGAAGCAAAAGAGATTATTGCTAATGCGCATCAGTATATTGAGCAATTTCTCAATCCACAAAGAGAATCTATCATCTCACTTTTAGTGCTTGAAAAATACTTTTACTATACCGGACAAATTGAAACATTACGCATTTGAATAAAATTGAAATGAGGTGGTGTTTAGAAAATATTGACACCCATTGCGCATACGCGCAATGAAATGTCTAAACTTGTTTATTTAACAAGTGGTATCGCATCAGGTATGATTGTAGGTAAGAACATAGTGATAATTGCTGTCCAGATTCCAATAAGAATAATGAACGCCACAGAATATTTCAAAGTGAATTTGAAAAGGTCTGATTCTTTACCGACCAATCCCACAGCTGCACATGCAATCGCAATGCTTTGTGGGCTAATCATTTTACCGACAACACCACCTACAGAGTTTGCAGCCAAGAATAAAGTTTCTTTGATACCTAATTCTTGAGCTGTAACTTGTTGAAGCGGACCAAAGAGGAGGTTTGAACTCGTATCGCTTCCTGTGATAAACACACCAAGCCAACCAATAACAGGGCTAAAGAATGCGAATAAATCGCCTGTCTTAGAAAACGCAATACCTAAAGTTGTGCTCATACCGCTATTTTTTGATACGAATGCAAAAGCAACTACAAGCCCAATAGTAATACAAGGGATTGCCATTTCTTTCAAAGTATCCCAGAAACAATCCGCCGCATCACTTGCTTTAATCCTTAAGAACCAAATCGTTAGGAATGCTGCGACCAAAATCGCTGTGCCTGCTTGCAAAGCAACAAAATTGATAGGAAGTGTCAAAGCGACATTAGCACCGCTAGGTGTTTGGATTGATTGAGCAATATTATTAAAGGCAATTGTTACTTGCGTGTAATCAAAAAGTGCACCTTTTGCGAAAAGTGCTTTAAACCATGGTTGTGTCCAAATAATAATACACAAAACAAGCAAGATGAAAGGTAACCATGCCTTAAAGACTTGCCCTAGGCTTAATGTATTCTTATGAGAAAAATCTTTTTCATCATCAAGTCTAAAGATCTCTTTAGGTTGCCAAATGCGCAAGAATAAAGTGGTGCAAGCAAGTGAAACAATTGCTGAAGCAATATCTGGTAATTCTGCACCCAAAAAGTTAGAGCTGATAAATTGTGTGGTTGTGAAAGTTACAGCTGCTACAAGAATAGCTGGGAAAGTTTGTCTCACACCTTTAAAGCCGTCCATTAAAAATACAATAAAGAAAGGTATCGTCAAACTTAAAGGCACAAGCATTCTACCCACCATCGCAGCAACAGCTTGTTGTTCAATCCCTACAAGGTTTGTCATCGCAATGATTGGAATCCCAACTGCCCCAAAAGCCACAGGCGCAGTATTAGCAATCAGACAAAGTCCCGCAGCATACAATGGGCGAAGTCCCAATCCCACAAGCAAAGCTGCAGTAATTGCTACTGGTCCGCCAAAACCAATCGCACCTTCCAAAAATGAGCCAAAACAAAAACCAATCAAAATCACTTGGATTCTGTGGTCAGGTGTGATACTCATAACACTTTGTTTAATGACTTCAAATGAACCCGATTTTACCGAAAGCTTATAGAGGAAAATCGCTGCGATAATAATCCATGCGATAGGCCAAATCCCTTGAGCAAAACCTTGAACGAAACTTGCCCCCACAAGCGAAAAGGGCATCTCATAAGCAACCACTGCTAATACCGAAGCAAACACAACGGTTAAGAATCCAGCTTGATACCCTTTCAACTTAAAAACCAATAAACAAGCTAGAAAACATGCGATAGGCAAAAAAGCAACTAACGCGCTTAACCATATATTCGATAATGGGTCATAGACTTGCTGCCATACCATACAAAAAATCTCCTTCCAAATTGTGATTACAAGCAATAAATCAAAATTGCTCGCTTGAGTGAGATTATAAAAGAAAATAAGCTTAATATAAGGTGAGATTCTAAAGAATAGACAATGTTTTTCTGTTATTATGTGTAAAAGTATCACATTTAAAAAAATAATCTATATAGAATGAGCATTTTTGAAACATTTTTGAAACATTATACAAAAAAAGAAAATCGTAACTTTTTAGTCTTTTGTATTTTTTAAGGTCTATAGTTTATAATGATAGGCACAAATTAAGGTTAAGTTAAGGAAGGAGTTATTGATGCGAGTGTATTTTTTCTCGACTTGTTTAGGAGGCGTAGCGTATGCAGATACTTGTATGAACGCCATTAGGCTTCTGCAAAAAGAGGGATTAGAAGTGGTCTTTAAAAAAGATCAAACATGTTGTGGGCAGCCTAGTTATAATTCGGGGTATTACGAACAAAGCAAAAAAATCGCTCTTTATAATGTTGATCTTTTCAAAGGGGAAGAGCCTATCATCGTCCCTTCAGGTTCTTGCACTGGTATGATGAGAGAGGATTATTTAGAGCTTTTCAAAGGAGAGCCTGAATATGAGCGTGTGAAACAATTTTGCTCACGCGTTTATGATTTAGGTGAATATCTGCATAAGATTCTTAAGGTGTCTTATCAAGACAAAGGTGAGCCGACAAAAGTAACTTGGCATAGCAATTGCCACGCGTTACGCTCTGCAAAAGTGATTGATAGTGCCAAAGCTCTTATCAGCTCACTTGCAAATGTCGATCTCATCGAACTAGAACGAGAGGAAGAATGTTGCGGATTTGGGGGGACTTTTAGTATCAAAGAACCTGAAATTTCAAACGCAATGGTAAGTCAAAAAATCCAAGATATTCTCTCACGCAATGTCGAGTATCTCATCTCCGCTGATGCTGGTTGTTTGCTCAATATCAGTGGCGCGATGAAAAAACAAAATGTCGCTGTTAAACCCATACATTTATATGATTTCTTAGCTCAAAGAATCGGAATAGGAGCGTAATATGAGCCATCAAGAACATACTGATATTGTCCATATTAAACTAGGGGACAAACAACTAAGAAAGAATCTCCAAAGTGTGATGGATACACTTAAAAACAATCGCAAGAATCTTATCAAATCGCGTTACACTGATTGGGAAGGTTTAAGAGAACTAGGCAAAGAAGTCAAGCAAAAGTGCCTTTCACAACTTGATGTATTATTAGAGAGATTTGAACAAAATGCGACTAAAAATGGTATCAAGATTCACTGGGCAAGCAATGGCAAAGAGGCAAATGAGATTATCTATAATTTGATGCAAGAAAAGCAAATTACAAAGATTCTCAAAGGTAAATCAATGGCGAGTGAAGAAACTCATCTCAATGCGTTTCTTAAGCAAAAAGGGCTAAACCCTATTGAAACAGACTTGGGCGAACTTATCATTCAGCTCATTGATGAGCCACCTGTGCATATTGTCGCACCTGCGATTCATAAAAACCGCTATCAAATCGGCGAAATTTTCCACGAAAAACTCGGTGCAGCTTTAGAATCTGAACCCGAAAAACTCAACGACATTGCGCGTGTGCATTTGCGCAAAGAATTTCAAGGATTCAAAATGGGCTTAAGCGGTGTGAATTTTGGCATCGCAAACGAAGGGGCGATTTGGCTTATTGAAAATGAAGGCAATGGGCGTATGAGCACGACAGCTTGTGATATTCATATTGCTATTTGCGGTATTGAAAAGATTGTTGAAAGTTTTGAAGATGCAGCGATTCTTGATACATTGCTTGTGCCTTCTGCTACTGGCGCGCCTATCACTTGCTACAACAATATCATCACTTCTCCACGCAAGGAGGGTGAGCTTGATGGTCCTAAAGAAGTGCATGTCATTTTGCTTGATAATAATCGTTCGGTAATACTCAAAGATTCTCATTTCTATCGCTCACTTTCTTGTATCCGTTGTGGGACATGCCTCAATCACTGCCCGGTATATGATAAAATCGGCGGTCATGCCTATCTAAGCACCTATCCCGGTCCGATTGGTGAAGTGATTTCCCCGCAGCTTTTTAGTATGAAAGATTTTGGACACATGGTCAATCTTTGCTCATTATGCGGACGATGCTCTGAAGTATGTCCGGTGAAAATTCCTCTAGCAGAACTCATTAGAGATTTGCGTAGTGAAAAAGTCGGACAAGGACGCAAGAATCTTAATGATAATGACGGCTCATTGCGCGACAAACAAGAAGAATATGCTATGAGACAATTTGCAAAGCTTGTAACAGAGGGCGATTCATGGCGTAGAATGCTTACATTAATTAATGCTCTTTCACCTTTTGTGAAAATATTGAGCGGTCTTATCCCGGGTCTTAAAAACTGGGTAACATATCGCACATTCCCCACCCTCAATGGCAATCTGCATAAAAAAGTATCAAATATGAAAGGAGTTATTTATGAGTAAGCAAGCTATCCTTAGTCGTGTCAAGTCTTCACTTCAAAGCAATCCCATACCCACTTTTGCTCCTCATTATAAAAATATTATGATTAAAAATGAGGATAAAATCCAAGAATATATCGATTACCAAAGTGCAAATAAAGCCATTGTGCATCAATCAAATGAGGCAACTTTAGCAAAAGATTTGCAAGAGATTCTTAGCCAAACAAATGCTCAAAAAGTGCTTTATAATCCAAACATTGATGTTGATATGGAAACGATTCAAGGGGCATTTACTAAAGTCGCTTATACACAAAGTGTCGATGAAATCCGTGATGAACTTTTTGGGATTGATACATCAATCATTCAGGCTAATTGCGGTGTGGCTAATCTTGGCATCATTGGCATCACTTCGGGCTTGACTTCTCCTCGCCTTTCTTCGCTTATCACAAACACTTGCATTGTGCTACTCAAAAAGCAAAACATTATCGAGAATCTTTATGAAGGTGTCAAATTTTTACGAGGTGATAGTAATGTTGCACCTACCAATCTTATTTTGATTGCCGGTCCATCACGCACTGCTGATATAGAGCTTCAAACCGTTTTTGGTGTGCATGGTTCTCGCAATACACATGTGATTTTATATTAATCCTAGAGAATCTAAAATGCGTATTTTTGCACGATTTTGGTTTCAAAAAGAAGATAAAAGCTACTTGGGTGTAGGACGCATTGACTTACTCACCCGCATAGGTCGCACAGGCTCTATCTCTAAGGCAGCCAAAGAAATGGGTATGAGCTATAAAGCTGCATGGGATAGCGTTGATATTGTCAATAAACTCTCCCCTACACCATTGGTCGATAGCTCCAATGGTGGCAAAGGTGGAGGAGGCTCAAAGCTCACCCCTGCAGGGGAAGAAGCGATTTATGCTTTCAACGAAACAGAAAGAGTCAAAAATATTTTCTTTGACTACTTGGATCAATCCTCTGATTTCAAAGAATTATTAGAGCGTCTCTCTCATTTAGAATCTGCGCTGCAAAGCTTTAAGCCAAAAAATTAAGCTCTTTATTTGCTTTTTCGTTATACATTTTTATATATGATTTTTGCAATTTTATGACAAAATCAAATCCTCATTTTGATACAAGGAGACACCATGCAAATTGGCAAAAAAATATTTTGTGCTTTGGCACTCACCGGATTAATGGGCGTATATTCTTTGGCAGAAGAAATCAATATCCTTGCTGCTGCGAGTCTCAAATATGTGCTTGAAGACATTAAAAAAGAGTATTTAAAAACACATAAAAAAGATAAGATTCAAGTGAGTTATATCTCTTCGGGCAAAGCCTATGCACAAATCGAAAACGGCTCACCCACACATCTTTTTATCGCAGCTGACACAAGCTATCCTCAAAAAGTCTATGAAAAAAAGCTCTCCAGCCAAAAACCTGTAAATTATGCGAAAGGAAAATTAGTGCTTTTTAGTGCAAATGCTGACTTCAAGGCGAATACTATTGATGTGCTGACAAATGAGAAAATCACTCATATCGCAATCCCAAACCCCAAAGTCGCACCTTATGGAAGAGCTGCTGAAGAATTTCTCAAATCTCAAAAGCTTGATAAAAAACTTAAAAATAAACTTTCTGTGGGAGATTCTATCGGACAAGCTACAAGTTATGTGTTGCAAGGAGCGAGTGAGATTGGATTCAGTGCGCTTTCAATGGTGATTAAAGATAAGAAAACACCCAACCTCACTTATACATTAATTGATGAAAAAACCTACAAACCTATCAATCAAGCCCTTATTATCCCTGAATATGGCAAAGATTCTCAATTAGCAAAAGATTTTGCGGCATTTCTTTTAGAATCTAAAGCTCAAGCCATTTTCAAAGATTATGGGTATGATACACCTGATAAATAACAATGAATAAAATCCCTTGCCTTATAAGCTGTATCAATGCGTATCAAAGCTGCTCATTGATACAAGCCCAATCTGATATTGGTATTTTACACATCGCGCTTTTGGATTCTCAAGATTTTTCTCTTGGGCAAAAAATAAGTGTAAGTTTTAAGGAAAATGATGTGATGTTGTGTGCTTTGGATAACGCAGTCATTAGCACACCCAATTGCTTTGAGGCAAGCATTTATGACACACAAAGCAATGATCTTTTTACGCGTATTGCTCTGCAAACTCCTACAGATTCACAATCTCACATCATTATCCACACACTCCTCCCAAATATCAGCTTAAAAGATTTTTCATTGGATAAAGGGACGCCTTGCAAGTGGTTTGTATCCCCAAGTCAGATGATTCTCGAATATTAAACGCAAAAGATTAAAGGATTCAAGATGGATTTTGTAGAAACGATGAAACTCACCTTTCTTGTTGCCACACTTACGACTTTCATTTTGCTTCCCATCGGTATTGTATTGGGCAACTACTTAGCGTTCTCAAATCATTTTATCCGTCCTATTGTCGAAGTGCTTGTATGGATGCCTCTTGTCTTACCTCCTTCAGTGTTAGGATTCTATCTGCTTATCACCTTTAGTCCTAAAAATTTTTTAGGACATTTTCTACTAGAATACTTTGATTTCAAGCTTGTCTTTAGCTTTGAAGGTTTGATTTTAGCAAGCGTGATTTTCTCACTTCCTTTTATGTGCAATCCCATTAAAAGTGGCTTATCTAGCCTACCCATATCGCTTAAAGAAGCAAGTTTCACATTAGGCAAAACGCGTCTTTATACGCTTTTTTTCGTCCTCTTGCCTAATATTAAACCTTCACTTTTGTTGGGCTGCGTAACAAGTTTTGCACACACAATCGGTGAATTTGGCGTAGTAATGATGATTGGAGGCAATATCCCCGGAGAAACACGCGTAGCAAGTATTGCTATTTATGATGAAGTCGAATCGCTCAATTACCCTTTAGCTCACCAATACGCTCTCACACTTTTTACAATTTGCTTTGTGCTATTGCTCGTGATTTTTTATCTCAACAAAAAATTTCAGCGCACATAACAGAATCTAAGGAAAGGCAAATGAACAACATACAGATTAGATTCTCAAAAAAATTACTCGGCGGGGCGGGAGAATTTAGGCTTAACATTGACAAAAACATTGATTTTGGTGCATTTATTGCGCTTTTTGGTAAAAGTGGGGCAGGAAAAACAAGCATTTTACGCATTCTTAGTGGGCTTGACAATGCTGATGAAGGTTATATTCGTGTAGGCGATGATGTATGGCTAGATACACAAAAAGGGATTTTTCTTCCTCCTCAAAAGCGTCAAATCGGCTTTGTATTTCAAAATTATGCCCTTTTCCCACATCTTAATGTTTATGAAAATATCTGTTTTGGATTAAAAAACAAAAATGACAAAACATTTGCCGATGAATTGCTTGCACTCATGGATCTTCATTGCCTGAAAAATACGAAAATATCTCAACTTAGCGGTGGGCAATCCCAACGCGTAGCTTTAGCAAGGGCAATTGTCAGACGCCCTAAAATCTTGCTTTTAGATGAACCTTTTTCCGCACTTGATCTCTCAATGCGGCAAAAACTCCAAGAAGAGCTCGCACAGATTCATCGGCATTTCTCCCTCACAACAATACTTGTTAGTCATAATCTTAGTGAAATTTTCTATCTTGCCTCACGTAGTTTTGTCTTACAAGAAGGACAAATTACACAAGATGGCACATGCGATGAGGTATTTGCCCAAAAAAGACTCAGTGCCAAAATCAAGCTTATAGGAGAAATCGTGCGCATCACTGATGAGGGTGTGTTATTTGTGATTGAAGTATTATGTGGCAATGAGATTCTTAAAATCGTCTATGACCCTAAAGATGGCAAAAATTTCCAACTCGGCGAACAAGTCATCATCGCCTCCAAAGCCTTTAACCCTACGATTTACAAGCTTTGAATGAGATTCTAAATCCTTATTTATGAGAATCTCAATCTATTATACTCACTTGGGATAAAATAATCACACGCACGGATTTGTTGCGGATAAAAGCCTGCCTTGTAGCCAAGCTCAAAAAGTTTATCTACTGCTCGAATCTCCTTTTCACTCATTGTGATAGAGTTATCATTTGCATAAAGATTCAGATAAGTGTCTAACTCTTTTTCATTCACGCGGATAAGCCCACGCTCGAGAAGCATTTGACTCAAGATTCTTTTATTATTGACAGCTACTCGCACTGCTTTTGTGAGAATCTCTTCACATTCAATCGCCGTAGTCAAGGGTAAAGACCGCCTCAAAGCCATACCTCCCAAAGGCAAAGGTAATCCACCGCCACTAAGCTCACTCCAAATATCCCATATTTCACGCTCGACTTCAAGCCTTTCATCAAAATTTAAAATCGATTCGTGTATCAACACACCTGCATCAACTTCACCATTAAGCACGCTTGCTTCTATCTCAAGAAAATTTTTATATACGATACGCGCTTCTGGATAAGCGAGAGAAAAAAGCATAGCATTAGTCGTATGCTCCCCGCTAAGAGCAACCTTGAAAGACTTTTTAAGAATCTTGCCTTTGAGCTTAATCAACTTTGGTCCATAACCATCACCAAAACTCACTCCTGTGCGCAAAAGAGCATAATTTTCAGCCACAAAAGGATAGAGGGCAAAAGAAATTGCACTTACATCATATTCACCTTTAAGTGTGGCACGATTGAGCGTTTGAATATCCTTTGCAACATTACAGAAAGTTACATTTTGAGAATCTACCCAGCCAAAAACAATGGCATAATACATAAATAAGTCGTCCGCATCGGGGCTATGTCCTACACTAATCATATTAACTCCAAAAAATTTAAGCAAAATTATAGGCAGATTTTAGTCAAACTTCGCTAAAATCCTTCCAAAATTGACAATTTGCAGTCATTAATTTTAAGGATAAAAATGGCAATAGATGAAAAAAAACAAAAAGCAATTGAACTAGCCCTTAAACAAATCGACAAGGCATTTGGCAAGGGCACATTAGTGCGATTAGGAGACAAACAAGTCGAAAAAATTGACAGCATTTCGACAGGCTCTCTAGGGCTTGATATGGCTCTAGGGATTGGGGGCGTGCCTAAAGGCAGAATCATTGAAATCTATGGTCCAGAATCAAGCGGGAAAACTACTCTTAGTCTTCAAATTGTCGCAGAATGCCAAAAAAATGGCGGGATTTGTGCCTTTATTGATGCTGAACATGCGCTTGATGTGTATTATGCTAAGCGTCTTGGGGTTGATATAGAGAATCTTCTCGTCTCTCAACCAGACACAGGCGAACAAGCCCTTGAGATTCTCGAGACACTTACGCGTAGCGGAGCAGTGGATTTGGTCGTGATTGATTCTGTGGCAGCTCTTACACCAAAAGCTGAAATTGACGGCGATATGGGCGATCAACATGTAGGCTTACAAGCGCGTCTTATGAGTCATGCGTTACGCAAAATCACAGGCGTATTGCACAAAATGAACACAACATTAATCTTTATCAACCAAATTCGTATGAAAATCGGGACAATGGGTTATGGTAGCCCAGAAACAACCACAGGTGGAAATGCTCTCAAATTTTACGCAAGCGTTCGTATTGATGTAAGACGCATTGCGACACTCAAGCAAAATGACCAACAAATTGGTAATCGCACCAAAGCAAAAGTCGTCAAAAATAAAGTCGCTCCACCTTTCCGTGAAGCAGAGTTTGACATAATGTTTGGAGAAGGCATAAGCAAAGAGGGTGAGATTATTGACTATGGAATCAAGCTTGATATTATCGATAAAAGCGGTGCTTGGCTTAGTTATGGAGATAAAAAACTTGGGCAAGGTCGAGAAAATGCCAAAGTTTATTTGAAAGAAGATAAGATTCTCGCGGAAGAAATTACAAATAAGATTAAAGAACAAATCGGTTCTAAAGATGAGATAATGCCTCTACCTGATGAACCCGAAGATGAAGAATAAGGAGAAAACATGATACATATTGAAACCATTGATGCACAAGAGGTAATGGATAGTCGAGGTAATCCCACGGTAAAAGCAATGGTGCGCTTAAGTGATGGCACAAGAGCATCAGCGATTGTCCCTAGTGGAGCAAGCACAGGAAAAAGAGAGGCATTAGAATTGCGTGATGGCGACAAAGATCGTTATCTAGGAAAAGGTGTTTTGAAAGCTTGCGCGAATATTAAAACAGAGATTGCCTCACAATTACAAGGTGTCAGCCCCTTTGATCAAAGCAAAATCGACTTGATTCTCAAAAAAATGGACGATACAGACAATTACTCCGAACTCGGAGCAAATGCGACTTTGGGTGTTAGTATGGCAATTGCTAGAGCAGCCTCTCAAGCTCTCAAATTACCGCTTTATCGGTATTTGGGTGGAAGCAATGCACTTGTCTTACCTACCCCGATGCTTAATATTATCAATGGTGGAAGCCACGCTGATAATACCGTGGATTTTCAAGAATATATGATTATGCCCTTAGGCTTTGATAGCTTTGCGGAAGCATTACGCGCTTCAGGAGAAGTGTATCAACATCTTAAAATGATTCTCAAGGCAGATGGACATATTACAAGCATTGGTGATGAGGGAGGATTCGCACCAAATTTGAAAAGTAATGAAGAGCCTATTGGGATTATTTTAAAAGCAATTGAAAAAGCAGGATACAAGCCCGGCGAAGAAATCTCTCTTGCACTTGATGTCGCAAGCAGTGAGCTTGTGCAAAAAGATGGGCTTTATCATCTTGCTGGGGAAGGGAAAATTCTTGATTCAGCGGGTATGGTAGAATATTATGAGAATCTTGTTGCAAAATATCCGATTGTTTCAATTGAAGATGGTTTGAGTGAGGACGATTGGGAAGGCTGGAAACTCTTGACACAAAAATTAGGCGATAAGATTCAGTTAGTGGGTGATGATTTATTTGTTACAAATAAGAAAATCTTGCAAGAAGGGATTGATAAAAATATTGCGAATGCTATTTTAATCAAACCCAACCAAATAGGCACGGTGAGCGAGACGATGCAAACCGTTCGTTTAGCTCAACGCAACCATTATAAGTGCATTATGAGTCATCGTAGTGGTGAAAGTGAAGATACATTTATCGCTGATTTTGCTGTTGCACTCAATACAGGCGAAATCAAAGCGGGTTCTACTGCCCGAAGTGAACGTATCGCTAAATACAATCGCTTATTAGAAATTGAGAGAGAAATCACTGATACAGAGTATATTGGTAAAACCCTCTTTAAGTAATAAAAGAATGAATTACGATTCCGATCTTTTTATCAAGCCTTCGCGTATTTGGAGAGGAATCTATACAAATCGTGTATGGGTTATTGTCTTTGGTATTATTGCGTTATTGGGAGTTTATATGGGATATTTACTTTTTGGAAGCAACTCTGTTGAAGTGCTTTTACGATTAGAATCTCAAAAAAAACATTTAGAGCAAAATGCGCAAATCATTGAAGACGAAAATGCAGAGCTACAAAAACAAATTTTTGAATTGAGAGGATTAAAACCTTGAAAGCAATGATTTTAATATGCGCTCTAGTAGCGAGTCTATGGGCACGAGACAACGCCTTTGCATCAGCTATCACACCAAAAGAAGGCGAACACCAACAATCAAGTATTCACCAAGAACCTTTGTCGAGTGTAGAATTTGTATTGCCTAGCACAGCTAGGATTCTTAAAAGCATTCAAGTTACCTATCAAAACCTAGATGGCTCTATCGAAAGCAAAGTAATACAGCTTGATGAAAGTATCGACTGGCATTATCCCTTATTAGTCGCACAGAGAGCTCAAGGGGCAGTCTATCAAGGAGAAAATCGTTTTAAATTAGGTGAATTTGAGCTAATAGTTAATCATAATCGCATCTTCATTGCCACGCGTAAAAAAATGTTGCGAGACTTTGTCTTGCCTGAACCTTATCGGCTTATGCTTGATATTGAAGGGACAAAAGATAATTTTTATGAAAAAGTGAAGATTGATAAAAAATATTTCACTCAAGCAGAAATTTCCACACATGACGGATTTTATAGAATCTCTCTCGAATTTGATGGACGCTATAAATACAGAATCAGCCCTCAAAGAGATGGCTTTTCAATCACATTAGAGTAAAAATATTGGAAAATATTGTCTTAATCGGTTTTATGGGAAGTGGGAAAACTTCTGTTGGGAGAGAGTTAGCACTGCTTGGCAAGAGATTCTTGCTTGATACAGATTGCTTGATTGAACAAAATATGGGCAAAAGTATTGCTGAAATCTTTGATTCTGTAGGAGAAAGTGGATTTAGACGCATTGAATCCCAACTCATTTTTTGGCTCTCTCACAATGTAAGAAATGCTGTGATTGCTACAGGTGGTGGTATGTCTGTCTATAATGATGTGAGTTCTCTTGGCAAAATCTTTTGGCTCAATGTCAGTTTTGAGCAAATCATAGAGCGATTAGATTCAACAGAAATAGCAAAAAGACCTTTGTTTAAAGATATTGATCAAGCGAGAAAGCTTTACAACGAGCGCAAAAAAATCTACGAATCTAAGGCAAAATATGTCGTAGAAGAGGGGCATCTCTCTGCTTCTCATATCGCAAGGACTATTTTTACCTATATCGAACAAGACAAACAACAAATTTTCTAAGATTCCCCAAACACGACTTATTAGCAAAATGTATAGATTTTATAGAATCTATACACCAAATTTTCGCACGACAATCCTAAATAATGGTGGCAAAATCACCAAAGTTAACATTGAAGAAGTTACCAACCCTCCCAACACAACAATTGCTAAAGGTTTTTGCACTTCACTTCCTACACCCGATGACAAAAGCATAGGGACAAGCCCTAATCCTGCGATAAAAGCCGTCATTAAGACAGGTCTTAATCTTCGTTTTGCTCCAATAACAATCGTATCATCAAGACTATAGCCCTCTTTAAGCAATTGTAAAAAGTATCCTACCATTACCAAACCATTCAATACAGCAATACCAAAAAGCGCGATAAATCCCACCGATGCAGGCACAGAGATATATTCTCCAGAAACAAATAACGAGATTAATCCGCCTGTTACCGCAAAAGGAATATTAAGCAAAATCAACAAGGAAAGCGGCACAGATTTGAAAGTAAAAAACAAAATAAAGAAAATCGCCAAAATACTTAAAGGAATAACTGTTGAGAGACGTTTATTTGCCCTTTGTTGATTCTCAAATTGTCCTCCATAAGTGATTGTATAGCCATCAGGCAACTGCACTTCTTGGGCGATTTTTTGTTTGGCTTCTTCGACAAATCCTCCTAAGTCTCTGTCTATAACATTACTGCGCACAACACTATAACGTTTAGATTGTTCTCTTTGTATTTGCACAGGTCCATCGACTTCTTGAATCTCTGCTACCGCACTGATAGGCACAGAATTACCATCAAGTGAACTCATTTGCAAACTTTTGAGCTTGGTAATATCTGTAGCGATGTCTGCATCTTGACGAATCATCACGGGGATTCTCGCAAAACCTTGAGGGATATAGCTCACGATGATACCTTCCAAACTTGAGCGCATAAACTTCGCAAACTCATCACTTGTAATACCTGTAGCAGACATTACAGAATGTTGTGGAGTAACATAAAGATAATTTACCCCTTTGTTAAGAGTAGTGAAAACTTCCGCTGAACCTCTAATACTCATAAGAATATCTACAATTTGAGAGCTTAAACGATTAAGCTCATCAATATCTAATCCAAAAATTTTGATCGCCAAATCCCCCCTCACACCCGTAAGCATTTCGGAGATTCTCATATCAATAGGCTGCACCAAAGCGATATTCATACCTTTAAATTCACTAATAACTGCACGAATCTTATCTTCGATTTCTGCCATATTTTTAGATTCCCACTCTTCTTTGGGTTTGAAAGAGACAAACGCATCACTTTGATTAGGTCCAGCCGGGTCTAATCCCGCTTCATCAGCACCCGTGCGCGTAACAATACTTTTGATTTCAGGCACTCTACTCATCAATTCTTTTTGCATCAAAAGCATCACTTCACGACTTTGCTCCAAAGAAATTGAAGGGCTTGATTCGATATTAAGCACCAAATCTCCTTCTTGCAATGTAGGCATAAACGCACTTCCAATCAAAGGAAAAAGTGAAAAACTAAATACCAAAAAGCACAATGCGCCCACAATAAGAATCTTTGTCTTTGTGAGTGCAAAATTTAATACAGGCTCATACACACGATGAAAAAACCTTGTTACGATTGTTTCATGATGCTGTGTCGCTTTAAGCACAAAAGAGCTGATTACAGGAATAACCGTCATAGAGAGAATCAGCGAACCTAAAAGCGCAAAAATAATCGTTTGGGCTAAAGGCACGAAAAATTTTCCCTCCAGCCCTTCCAGTGTGAGGATTGGCACGAAAAATATAATAATGATAATAATACCACTAAAAACAGACCTAGAAATCTCTGTGCAAGCACGGAAAATCGTATGGAGCTTGGGTGAATTTTTTGCAACACTTAATTTTTCAAAAGCATTCTCAACGGTTACCACAGCAGAATCCACTAAAATACCCACTGCAATAGCTAATCCCCCTAGACTCATTAAATTAGCCGAAATGCCATAATGACGCATCATCACAAATGCAACTGCGATAGCTAAAGGCAAAATAACACTCACTGCGACAGCCGCTCGCACATCACCTAAGAATAAAAAAAGCACAATCACAATGAGCACTACCGCTTCAGCAAGAGTTTTAATGACATTATTGACAGCTTTTTGTGTCAATTCTGAACGATCATAAAACACGCGGAGTTCAATACCTTCGGGTAAAACTTCTTTGAGCTCTTCCATTTTGGCTCGAATACCGACAATAGCATCTTTTGCATTTGCCCCTTTGAGTGAAAGCACCAAACCTTGCGTTGTTTCTCCTATGCCATCAATTGTTACAAGACCTAATCTCGTAAGATGGCTTTCAATCACATCACAAAAATACCCTATACGCACCGTGCCTAACTTTGTAATCACAGGGATATTTTTAATCTCTTCGATGCTTAAAGAGCCGGTTTGAATCTTGACCAAAAAACTCTCTCCATCACGCGAAACCCTTCCCGCTCCTTCATTTTTGAGATTTGCCTCAAGCACATCTTCAAGATCGCTGATTGTAATACCCAAACGCGCCATATCATCAAAATCTGGCACAATAACGATTGCTTTTGCATATCCACCCAAACGATTCACATCGGCAACACCTTTAATATTTCGCAAGGCAGGACGAATCGTAAAATCAAGCAAATGCCTCTTTTCAATTTCAGAAACAGAGCCATCGACACTCTCAATGGTGAACATAAACATATCACTTAAGGGTGTTACAATCGGTGCAAGCCCTCCACTCACACCCGATGGTAAATCACTCATTGCCATCGAAAGCTTTTCATTCACCATATTACGCGCAAGATAAATATCTGTCCCATCGTTAAAATCAATCGTAATATCAGCAATCCCATATTTAGAAATGCTACGAAGGCTCTTTTGGTCTGGCAAACCAAGTAACTCAAGCTCTAAAGGAATCACAACGCGATTTTCTACTTCTTCAGGTGCCATACCCGGAGCTTTTAGGATAATCTTTACTTGCGTGGAAGACACATCGGGAAAGGCATCAATAGGGATAGAGAAAAAGGAATAAACACCAAAAATAAAAAGCATAATCGCACTAAGGATAACGATAATCCTTTGACACAAAGAAAATTCAATAATTGCCGACAACATTATTCTTTTCCTAATCCTTCCATAGCACCTTTGAGACTGATAATATTACCTGTGGCAATCTTCATCGTATTATTTAAGCCTTTAGTGTCAATCACAAAACCATTATCCCTTTCTTCAACAATCTGAATCTTAAAAGGTTTAAATCCTTTGGCACTTTGGACAAAAACCAAATAGTCATTGCCATTTTTAATCACCGCTGATGAGGGAATAAGAATCGTCCCTTTAGGCAATAAACCATCAATATATATGTCGATCATTTCGCCCACTTTCAGTTGGTTATCACGGATATTTGCGGTAGCTAAAACCGAGTTAGAAGTTTTGTCAATCACTACCGAAATAGATTCTATCTCACCAATTTTTGTGCCATTATCATCAAAAATGGGTGCTCCTTTTTGGATATTATGCGAAAGATGCAAAGGAATCTTAATGCGTCCAAGCAAGTTATTCGCTTCTTTGTCAGTAACTTGAGAGATTCTGACATAAGGCGTAAAAGCTTCGATTTTTTCTCCGCTTCGTTTAGGAGCGACTGACAAAACCCCCGATGTTTTTGCGACTACTGGGAATCCATACTGCACTTGCGCTCTGTTGTTAATAAAGTTTTGATCAATACCAGACAAATCAAGTTTAGATTTGATTTCATTAAGTTTTAAGCGCAATTCATTCATCGCTAAATAACTCAACTGATATTCACGCTTGGAAATAACACCTGCTTTATAGAGAGCCTTATCTTTGCGCTCATTTTCTGAAGCGATCTTTAATCGTTCTTGTGTGTTAATCAAATCAAAAAAGATTGCACTAAGCTCATTGGAGCTAATCTCACAAATCAAATCACCTTTATTGACGCTCTCTCCCTCACGCTTATAAATATTGACAACAATAATTTCAAAACTTAAGCTTTGTGCGATTGATGTTTTGTCATCAAAATCAATCAGCGCATTGAAAGGCACACCCTTAGTGTTAAAGGCTTGATTGAGCGGAATGACCTTAATGCCATTTTTAGTGGTTTCCTCTTGAGAGATTAGAATCTCATCATACGCAAATGTAAAAACACTCAAGATAAGGGGCAATATCCAAATATATCGTTTCATTAATTATCCTTATTATAAGCTAGAGATGCAGGCTGGAGATTCAAAACAGAACTCAATGTCTCTTCTAACATCGCCAAAGTATTGATATAATCTCTTTTGGCTTGTGTCGTAGCAATCATTGCGCTCAAATGATCATTTTTAACACTCAAATATTCAAAGGCACTTGTTTTGCCTGCTTCATAACCAATCTTTGCAATTTCACTCAATTCTCTTTTATTGTTTTCATTGTCCTTTGCAAGTGCTATTGCTTCTTTCTTATAAAAAAGCTGCTCAAGATAAGACTTTGCATTGACTGATAGAGAATCTTTAAGAATCTCACCCTCACGAATAGAGCCACTTTGCAATGCCAAATACATTGCTCTTTGGTTACCATATTTGGTCGTGAGAGGGATAGGGATTTGGAGAGAAAATTGAACGCCCTCGCTCGTCTCGGATTTAGTAAATCCTCCGCCAATCTCAAAACTATCAAACCGACTCCTTGAAGCGACTTGTGCGCTATATTGATAATCTTTCACATCAAGTGCGACAATCTCAAGATAAAGATTCTGTGCAAGTGTGGATTCTAAAGCATTTTCATCAAAATCAAGATAAGTAAATGCTAAATCATTCACCATAATATCACTATCATCAGTAATACCCAACACGACTTTAAGTGCGCTAAGTGCAGAAATCATCTCGACATGAGAAGTTTTCAATGCGTATTTTGTATCAAGAAAATCGCTTTTAAAAAAAAGATACTGCGATTTAGAGATACGCCCTGCATTGTATTGAGCTTGGGAAATTTTGAGCTGGTCTCGTGCATTATGATAACGATTAGTATAAATTTGATGCTGCTCTTTTAATACAAGATAGTCCAAATACAATCGCTTTGCAGAGATAAGCGCAAGACGCTTTGTAAGCTCATAAGACTTTTCTTGCCTCAAAATTTTGTTTTGATAACTTTGGCGTAAAGTGTGTGTAACCCACGGGAGTCTTGGTGTCAGCATCAATATAATAGTGCTTTCAATTTGAGTGCCTCCACTAGGGGATTTGACGGGAGCTATATCTGCATCAATATATGAAGTATTCCATGCCTTTTGAGCCTTGCCTTCATACACAAGACTTTGCGCCATTGCTCTACTTTTAGCAAGATTGATAGAATTCTTTTCAACCCTTTGAGTAAATTCATCAATATTCATTACTTGAGGCTCTGAAAGATAAACTTCATTTTCAATTTCAAAATCAATAAATTCAGAATCTCCCCAAATATATCCAACCAATAACGCAAGAAAAAGGCAGAATCTCATTTTCATATTCCTTTATTTTTTGGATATTTTATTGTATAGTATTTTTTGCATTTTTTGGCAACCTCATTTTATTATCCCTTATTAAATCCATGCAAGAGTGAATTAAAACGACTGATAAAAATGGGATTTTTTGAAGCAAGATAATCTTCAATCATCAGAATCTGTTTTTGATTAAGGTTTGTGATAGCTCGGATACACACTTCGCTAAATTCTTGTTCATCAGCTCCAAACATCGCTTCATCAAGCATTTGTGTATAATGGACGAAAATCTTGTGATCTTTTTCATCACGGCGTTTATCCTCAATCAATTTTTCTTTCATTTCTTCAAGCTCTTCCATAGGCAGATTCTTAAGATACTTTTTCGTGTGCATACCCGTGAGAGAAAGCACCTCATCGACAAGCTTGAGTTTTTCTGGGGTATTGTTCAAATATTCTCTGTAAGCATCATTAAAAACACTTGAAGGCATAAAATCTTTTACAATATGAAGCTTGAAGTGTGCCATATTAAGAATCTGCTCACATTTCTTCGGGTCAGACAACTGCTGCAAGGTCAATTTAAGGCGAGGAATATCATTGCGTATCTCCTCATAATGGCTCATCATAACCTTGTATTCTTCAATCGGCAATTCTTTCAACTGCGCAGCAATCTGATCAAGGAGAATCTCCTGATACTCCCGATAGGCGATGCGCAAGATTCTTTGGAGTTTATGGACGGAAACGCTTTTAATGCTTAAAGTAAGAATATCAGCAATATCGGCATAACTAAAATCATTCAAACCTTCCCGAATCACATCAATAAGCTGCATAGTATCATTGATACATTCTTTAATCTTAAGCTTAAGATCGCCAATATCTGCTGTGTCAAGCGAAGTAATAGCGGATAAACCTTCCTCTTGATTCATATATCGTTGAAAATTCATCACATCAGCGCGTGCGTCTTTTTCGTAAAGACTTGTGATACCATCTCTGTCTAAACGACTTAATTCCTCATCAGTATGCCCATGTCGCTTGAGAAATGCTTTAATCGGTTTCAAATCAGTGCTTTCATTCATTGCAATGCCTTATAAACCTTTATCATATCAATATGCTCATCTTCATCATGAACCCTCAAAATATTTGCACCATTTTGCAATGCAAGCAAATGTAATGCCAATGTGCCTGACAACCTTTGTTGGGTCGCTCTATTCGTGATTTCACCAATTGTGCTTTTGCGACTTGCTCCCACTAAAATAGGAAATCCAAAATGTTTAAAATGTGCTAAATTTTTAATAATTTCAAGATTCTGTGCGACATTCTTTGCAAAACCAAATCCTACATCTAGCACGATATTTTTCACTCCTTCTTCACGCAATAGTTGAATCTTATGCGCAAAAAAAGCATCAATATCATTGATAAGATGCGTGTAGGTATGCGTAAGATTCTGCATCTCTTTAGGTGTGCCTTTTGTGTGCATCAAAATTGCTGTCGCATTGTGTTTTGCAGCAATTTTTGGCATTTGAGAATGCGCAAAACCACTCACATCATTGACGATACTAAACCCATGCGACAAAGCAAAATCTGCTGTTTGTGGATTATAAGTATCAATACTAAATTGACAATGTTTCATTAAAGAATGACGATAAATTTCCTCAATAACACCCTTAAGACGCGTAATCTCTACATCAGATTCAAGCAATTCACTGCCCGGACGAGAGCTTGCCGCGCCAATATCAATCATATCTACTTCTTTGTCTAAAAGTGTATAGATTCTATCAATCGCACTTGTCGTATCTTGACGAGAAGATTCATAAAAACTATCGGGTGTAACATTCACTATTGCCATCAGTTGTGGTGAAAAAGACATACGATGAGAATCCAAATGTGCTTGCAGTATTGATTGGAGTTTTTTTAATCCAAAAGGCTGATAGCCTAGCTTATAAATAATTTTTGTAAGTTGCGTTTCTGTGGCAATTAAAAGAGCGATCTTTTCACCTTGATACTTAATCGCCTCGCGCGGTGTCGCAAGATCGCCACCAGCACTTAAAGCCTCTTGCTTAAGAATACTCATTGCTTCAAAACTTAACTCTCGTATCTCAAAGACAAAGATTGTGCCTTTTTGACTCATAATCTTCACACCCATCGCATCAGCACCGATAGCCTTAATCGTATTGCGAAGTTGATGAGGATTACATCTTTGAACGATCATTTTCTGCCTCTTTGCTTTTGTAAAAGCCTTAATAAAAGTGGTAAAAAAATGTAGTTTTCTTTTTCACTTGCGTCATTTTGATTGAGAGCAATAGCTTTGTCAAAATATGCTAATTCATTTTTATTAAGCGGGATTTTCGCATTATGTAAGGCATACAGAAGTGATTCTATGCGTATCTTGACCTCATCTTTAGTATGACGATGATCATCATTATATTTACAAAAGTGATAGATAGATTCTAAAGTAAGTTTATTCACATCAATATCAAATGGCGGAATCTCTGTATATTGCTTATGTGAAATAATCCTCATTCTTGAGCGAATAGTAGGCAAAAAAGCATTTTTATTTCTTGCAATAAAAATAAATTTAATTTTTTCTGGAGGTTCTTCAGTGATTTTAAGCAAGGCATTTTGAGCGGCTTGATTATATTTATTAGCACTAAGGATAATCAACATATCATCTTTAATTGTTAGATAGCTTTGAGCAATGACTTCTTTGGCATCATCAATTTTAAAGTCTTCCCTTTCAAAAATGTAATAATTTTCCGGGTCAAGATTCAAAGTCAAACGCTCAATCAAATCTTGTGGCGTGTGTGTGATATGAATTTCACCTAACATAATCCCTCTTATATCTCAAGTGAGATTCTATTAAGCATCGCTTCCAAAATAGCACGATCAAAAAGCTTTACTAGCCCTAAAAGCTTATAATCAAGCTTCTCATCAGTCGAGCTAAGCCCAAAGGCATCATCGACTATTTCATCGAGAATCCAATAAAGCCCATCTCCTTTGCCCATTGCAAAATCTGCCCGAGCATTTTTCTTCCCAACATACCAAAATATGTAATGTCCATACATCATATCAAGCATATTATAAATCAGCTTGAATCCTTGCACACCATTTTCTTTAGCACCCAAGTCAATCATCTTGTCCAAATGCTCCATTTTGACAATAGGAAAGAAAGGTCGCCCTGCATGCGGACGATTAATATGCGTCAAAATATAATTTCCACACCATTCAAATTGATTGTCTGTCAAAACAATAATGCTCCGACCGCTGATAAGATGCTGGATACTGCGAGCCATAATAGGCAAAAGCACGAATCGCTTTTCCTCAAGCCAACCGCTCATTATGCCTTTTTTCTCATCTTCGCGGATTGTTTTTAATATCCAATCACTAAGGTTTTCCATTACTGCTACTTATCCAAATCATAAACACTATGCAATGTCTGCACAGCGCGTTTTGCAAAATCAGCTGCAATAATCATAGAAATTTTAATTTCACTTGTGCTAATCATCATGATATTAATATTATCTTGTGCGAGAGCTCTAAAAGCCGTGCTTGCAACGCCGGAGTGAGATTTCATACCTACACCTACAATAGAAACTTTTGCAATGTCATTATCGTATTCGATACTTTGGACATCATCTTTGAATCTTTCAAGCACTTTTTGGGTGATTGCTACTTCTGTTTTTGGAATGGTAAAATCAATATCTGTCTTTCCATCTCGCCCAATCGTTTGCACGATCATATCGACATTAATATTATTATCAGCAAGCGATCCAAAAATATCTGCTGCAATACCCGGTCGATCTTGCACATCAGCAATACTTACGCGTGCTTGATTATTATCTAGTGCTACACCACTTACAATGGGTTTTTCCATAATATCCTCCTCCTTAGTAATAAGCGTCCCCTCTGCATCGCTAAAAGAACTTCGTGAAACAAGCTTTACATTCAACTTCTTAGCAAGCTCTACGGAACGATTCAGTAAGACTTTTGCGCCCATTGAAGCTAACTCAAGCATCTCATCATAACTGATTTTTTCGATTTTCTTTGCCTTTTTTTCAATGCGTGGGTCAGTAGTATAGATACCATCGACATCAGTATAAATTTCACACATTCCCGCATTAAGAGCCCCAGCAAGTGCGACTGCAGATAAATCACTCCCTCCGCGTCCTAGAGTTGTTACCTCACCTTTTGGCGTAATCCCTTGGAATCCAGCAACGACAACAACATAACCTTCGTTAATAAACTGAAATATTTTCGTGGTATCAATATAATTAATCCTTGCTTTTGTGTGAATCTCATCAGTGATAATGCCTGCCCCTCTCCCGCTTAATGAAATTGCCTTAACACCCATAGATTCTAAAGCAATCGCAAGAAGCGCGGCAGTTACTCGCTCACCGGAACTAAGAACCATATCTACCTCACGCGTATTGGGTAAAGATGTGAATTGTTGTGTGTATCCAATCAAGCGGTCTGTATCACCACTCATTGCCGACACGACTACCACCATATCATGCCCTTGTGATTTTGTCTTTATCACGCGTTGAGCTACATTGCGGATTCTGTCGCAATCTCCCATACTTGTCCCACCATATTTCTGCACAATCAACATTTGTTATCCTTAATAAAGTGCCTTCAAAATAGAGAATGAAATAATAAAATGTTATTGCTTAAATCAAGCAAAACTCCTTACATTCCCCTACTTTTACCTCAAATATAGCCCACTTTTTTAAAATAATTCAAAATTTGCTTATACACTTCTTTTTTAAAAGGCGTTACTTGCTCCAAAAGTCGCTCATAATCGACAAAATCATATTTATCAAATTCAGGCACAGGCGTTTGAATATCAATCAATGAATCATTCTTTAAACGCACTAGAAAATACTTCTGAATCTGCCCATCAAAGCCAGCATAGATTTTCTTTGCCATATTTTTAGGAAAATCATATTTGATCCATTCGGGACATTCGCAAAGCACCTCAACTTCATTTGTGCCTATCTCTTCTTTAAGCTCTCTTAAAAGCGCATCTCTTGGGCTTTCACCTTCATCAATGCCACCTTGAGGAAATTGCCATGCACCTTTAATATCACAACGATGGGCAATAAAAAATCGACATTTAAGAGGATAATCACTTGAAAGGATAATCGCTGCAACATTAGGACGATATTTTTTAGCTTTTTGCATCAACACCACCTCTCAAAAATAATTATTATATTATATTTATTATATTTAATTATTGCTAATAAATGCTATAATATCGTCCATAACGATATTACGGCTTTTAAAGATAAAAGAAAATGAATACAAAATCAATATTTTAATCTTAATTCATAGAGACAAAATGCTTTTATATATCCATATCCCCTTTTGTGCAAGCAAATGCGGCTATTGTGCATTTCATTCACTCCCCAATCAACAGAATCTTTATGCTCCCTACATTCAAGCATTATGCAAAGACATTCAATGGAGCTTACAGACCTATCGCTCTGCTCCTCATACGCCGCTTGTGATAGATTCTGTATTTATTGGTGGAGGGACACCTAATATCCTTCCATCGCATTTTTATGAAGAGATTTTTGCGACAATCCATAAATATGCACAACTAAGCAAAACTTGCGAAATCACACTTGAGGCAAATGTGAATCTTATAGAATCCCAATGGTGTCAGAATCTCATCGCTTTAGGGGCAAATCGCCTAAGTATCGGCGTGCAAAGTTTTGTCCAAGAGAAGCTCGACCTCTTAGAACGAGATCATCAAGTGAATGACATTGAACACTATTTTAGCATTGCTTATCGTGCAGGATTCACAAATATCAGCTGCGACCTTATCTATGGCACTTCTGTCGATAATCCTTCACTTCTTGCTTTTGAAATCAAATGTGCAAGCAACCTACCTATCAATCACCTATCAGCCTATGCTTTGAGCATTGATGACGGCTCACGTTTTGCTCATTATACAAAAAAACTAATCTCTGATAATGACTGGGAAAAATGGGTGCGAGAAAACCTACACAAATACGGATTTTTACAATACGAAGTCTCAAATTATGCGCGAGGTTATGAATGCCAACACAATCTTGGCTATTGGCGAGGCTTACCTTATATCGGTTGTGGTGCGGGAGCTGTAGGAAGAGTAAAAAATACAAGAACACAGGGCTTGCTTAAACTTGATTCTTATATCCAACAACCCACACACAAAAATATCGAATCTCTTAGTAAAGAAGACTTAAATCTCGAAGAAATAATGCTTGGCTTAAGATGCAAAATAGGCGTCAATTGTGAGCGTATCAATCTTGCTTCAAAACGCACAAAATTACTTCTTGATGAGCAAAAATGCCATATAGAATCCCGCCAAAATGGAGATTATTTAGTCGCAAATGAGTTATTTTTAGCTGACGAAATCGCATTATGGCTCACAAGGGGAGATTAAAAATCGTTTGAAAAATTGCGAATCTTTTACAACTTTATTTGGATAAAATACGCTTTTTACAAAGATTCTATCATTTTCTAAGGAGTTTTTATGCGTTTTGTCCAACTCATCATTCGTGCAAGTATTTTGATGCTATTTTTAATCTTTATTTGCTTTCTCTCACGTCTTATCTTGGTGTTAGAGTATCTTCCTCAAAATCTATGGAGTGAGTATGGGGAAGATTTTAAAGCCATGTGGCTTATGGGATTTAGGCTCGATATGCGCGCAATTGGTATAGCAATGCTTGGCTATATTATCTTAAATTATATAATGCTTTTATTTGACAGAATCTATTCTTTAAATGCAAATCATCAACGCACATTACTTCGATTCTCTTCTTCTTTTCTGTCATTTTTTACACATTTTTATGCTTTTTTATTAGGATTTATTTTTGTTGTTTTTGCTTTTATCAGTTTTTATTATTACCAAACTTATGGAGGCAAGATTGATGTTTTTATTTTTGAACTCAAAGACGACAATACTTGGACGATTCTAGAAATCATTTGGCGAGACTATCCTTTAATAACGGGGATTCTCATATCTCTTATAGCAGGGCTTATAACTTTATGGCTACATCACACTTTTTCTAAGATTCCTCAATGCTCTTACCAACCTTTCTGTATCTTTAAACAAAATATAATGGGCACAATACTAAATCTTGGCTTTATCATTATGCTTGTAATTGCCTCTAGGGGATCATTAGGGACATTTCCTATTAAAGAAAACAATTACCATATCTCCTCCCATGCGATTTTTAATGACTTAGCTGCCAATCCTATAATGGCATTTGACTGGGCATTGAAAAACTATCGAGCCGATATGAGATTCTATCCTGTAGCAAAAAATCAAGAGCAGAAATTTCAAGAAGAGCTTTTTCCTATTTACCACCAAACGCCTACAAATACCTTTGCAGCAGAAAATCCCCCGCATATTATTGTGAATCTTATGGAGAGCTTCGGGAGCAATCTTTTGGCTTATGATAATCCACAGGATTTTGACTTATTGGGAGATTTGAGAGAGCATTTGCAAAATGATTTTGTGTTTTATCGTTTCTTATCGGCGGCTAATTGGACAGCGCCTTCATTTGTCGCACTTTTCTTTGAAAGCCCTTTTGATAAAATCGCACAAGGTCATGCTAAAACAATCAAACTTGCACTGAATCCTTTTGAAATCTACGCAAATGCGGGTTATGAAACAATATTCATCACTTCGGGTCATGGCTCATGGAAAAGCTTAGGAGAATACATAAAAACACAAGGGGGGGGGGGGACGCAAGTCTTTGATACCTTGTCTCTTCTTAAAGCTTATCCCGAAGCAAAATATGATGAAAATGGCTATGGTGTCGCCGATGAATACGCTTACAGACTTGCCTTTGATATACTTTCTCGCGCCCAAAAGCCCACATTTATTGCGATTTTGACCACCAGTAATCACCCACCTTACCTACTACCTCGCAATTACACACCTATACCCTTAACAATCCCTCAAGACATTATCAACAAAACACAAGATTCAGAAGAAAAAACCTTATTAGCCATACAACTTTATCAATATGCTAATGATGCTTTTGGTAAATTTATGAATAACATTAAAAACTCATCTTTGAAAGAAAAAACCATTGTCGCAGCAAGTGGAGATCATCATGTAAGAAACTTGACTATTGATCCTAGCCTTGATAAAGCATTAGGATATGCTGTGCCCTTGTATTTATATGTGCCAAAACCCTACCAAGACAATACCCTTTATGACCCCTTGCGATTTGGCTCACATAAAGATATTTTTCCTACTTTGTATGAGCTAAGCCTGTCTCGCACAAACTATATGAGCATAGGAGGACGCAATATCCTTGCACGCACACAAGATTCTCTATATGATTTTGGTTATAATGCTTTAGTGTGGATTGACAAACAAGGAATCTATCCTGTCAATAGCACAAAAGGCTATGCTTATAGCCCCTCTCAAAAGATGATTCCGCTTATTTCAAGTGAAGAAAGTTTCGAGCTGGATTCTTTTAAGAAAAATTTTGCTACAAAATACCATGAATTATTGGTTTATGAAATCAACAAACGCATTATGGGCGTCAAAACAGAAGAATAACAGAATCTTAGCAGTTTTGTGAGGGTTTATTTCTCATAGAATCTGATTGATGCAAATCCTAAGACCCCTAAATGTTTGATTTGCTCAATCTGCTCTTTGGAAATGATCCCTCCTAAAGCCACGACCTTTTGTCTCACTTCCATAGGCAAAGACTGCAAGGATTGTATGCCTAAAGGCGCGCCTTTATTAGGAGTGGCAAAAATCGGACTAAATGTGCAATAATCCGCCCCTAATTGTAATGCCAACAAGACTTCTTCCACGCTATGCGCACTGAAGCCTATCTGCAAAGTATGTTTAGAATCTCGCTGCCTTTGCTGATTATATTCACATATCTGAGGAATCAAATGCTGATAAGCACCTTTTAAATGCACGCCATCAAAACATTCAGCTAGCGGCAAAATATCTTTCACATTTTGTAAAGGTAGATTCAGATAGAGCTTCTTTTTATAAGGGGCAACAAGACGCAAAAAAGCCGATATAAAATAATCAGATTGATCACGATAAATAATACAATCAATGTCATCAAATCGAGATTCTAAAATAAAAGGGAGCATCTGTAGATACTCCCTTGTGAGGGAAGGCGTGATAAGAAAAGATAAAAAATTAATGGTCTTCATCCACGACTACTGCGCCGTGAATATACACATAAGTAAGAATCATAAAAACAAAAGCTTGAAGTAATGCCATAAATGCCAAAATTGCAAAAGGAACAACAGGCACTACCCAAGGAGCAAGCATCAACATTACAAGCAAGAACATATCATCGCCCTTAATGTTTCCAAAAAGCCGGAAAGAAAGAGAAATAATACGAGATAAGTGAGAAATGATCTCAACAGGGAACATTAATGGAGCTAACCACCAAACAGGTCCCATAAAGTGTTTGAAATACTTGATAACGCCTTGCGTCCGAATACCTTCAAAATGATAATAGAAAAACACTACAAGAGCCAATACAAGTGTGAAACTCCAGCTAGATGTAGGAGATTCAAATCCGGGAATAATCCCTATTGCATTGCCAAAAAACACAAGGAAAGCAATCGTAGCTGCTAAAGGGAAATATTTTCTTGCTACTTCTTCACCTACGATGTCTTTTGAAAAGGAAACAATTCCAGAAAGTAAAAATTCATAGACATTCTGTATCCCACTAGGCACGACTTGCATCTTATGTGTAGCAATCTTAGCAAATAACAAAATCAATACCGCTACTACAACGGTATAAAACCCGATGATAAAATCATGATCTGGATTGATCAATCCCGCAAAGGTAAATACTCTCTCGTCCATAATCTTGCCTTTATGACAAATTTTATAATGCACTAAGATTATGCCTTATTTTTTGTAAAATATGCTTAAAAAGTTTTACTTTTATAAAAATTTTTTATTGATATGTGTAATATGCCACAAAAACACTGCAAAAAGTATTGCTATAGGAAACAACAAACCTATTTCAGGATACACAAGTCCTGCCACGCTTAATTGTGTCAATGAGAAAAATAGCCCCCAAATCGCTAAAGCACCAATAATACAAGCAAACGAAATCATCGCAAGATTCCCATATCGTGGCAACGAGGGAATATAAAAAGCAATGATAGCTATGCACAAAGGCACAAAAAAAGGTATGATGATTAGTCCATATAAAATTGCACGAATCTTATCAGAGCTTATACCTTGCTGATGCGCAATTTTCAAAGATGCTAACGCGTCAATGATTGAGGCGACAGGCTTATCTTGAGCAATTGTCTCTAAAACTTTTGAATTAAATCCTTCAAGTGTCCTAAGATCTTGGTCAAATATTGTCTGTAAAACCTTTTTACCTAGTATCAAATTTGAGGCAATCTTTGATGTTGTAGCATTTTTGAGAATCCACCCATTGTTTTCAAAATATGCCTCACGCGATTCGTGATATGAGCGCAATTTAAATTCCTCATCAAGCTCAAAAATCTTAATCCCCTCTGCCCTCACTTCACCATTTAAAAGCGGATAAAGTTTATGCACAAAAATATATTGATTATCACTTTTTAGCAATAAATTTTCACGCACACTTTTTGCCCTTTGTTGATAAACGATAGCTTCAGCATATTCTTGTGCATAAGCAAAAGGTGTTGCATTGAGCCCTATAAATCCTGCAATAACCAAACTCGAAATACACAAAATCGGTGCAAGAATCTGACGCTTGGAATATCCTAATGCCATTAATGCGGTTAATTGAGAATTTTTTAAGAAAGTTATATAAAACATAATCGAACAAAGCACTAAAGAGATAGGAAGAGTGTAAGTAAGTGCATAAACACCATCGTAAAATAAAAACAAAATCAACAAGTTTGCAGAATCTGGCAAATCATCAACATATTTCAGTGTATCAATAGCAAGAAAAAATCCTTCCAAAGCTAAAAATATAATCAAAAAATATTTTAAATAATAAAATCCTACAAATCTAAAAAGCATCTAAGTCCTTTGGATAGATAGATTCTTGGATTTAAGAGTAAATTGATTTTGCAAGGAAACCATATCTTGATGTGAGCAAAACGATAAAACCGCTTCTTTACAATGCTCTAGCAATAATGGGATTTGAGAAGATTCTTTTTTGTTAAAATCACTCAATACAAAATCTACGACGCTCATTTGCGAATCTAAAGGTCGTCCGATTCCAAAACGAATCCTTGTATAATTGTTACCATAATGCTTGTCAATAGATTTTAGTCCGTTATGTCCTCCGCTTGAGCCAGCATATTTGAAACGAATATCGCCAAATGGAATATCAAGCTCATCGTGGATAACCATCAATGTTTGAGTATCAAAATATTGCATAAAAGGAGCAATGGATTCACCAGAAGCATTCATAAAAGTTTGAGGTTTGATAAAAAAGATTTTCTGCTTTCCTATCATCACCTCACCTACTTGGGCATTAAATCGCTTTTCAAACAAAAAACGAAACTGAAGAGATTCTGACAAAACATCAAGCACCATAAACCCAATATTGTGCCGTGTATTTTGATATGTAGCACCGGGATTGCCGAGTCCTGCAACAACAAGACAAGACATTATTTTGCTTTAATAACCCCGACAACAGCTACAGCAGGGCGATTCAGCACGGAAACGCCTTTGATTTGTGGAAGATCTCGAACCAAAATAGAATCTCCCACATCTAAATCTGTTACATCAAGCTCATAGACATTGGGCAAATTTTCAGCCGCACATTTAACGCTAATGCGTTTTGTAGAGATGAAAAGCACCCCTTTGTTCTTAAGCCCTTTTGCGCTTCCTTTGACACTTACAGGCACTTTGTATTTACTCACAACACCTTTTTGTGCAAGAAGTAAATCAACATGAAGTATAGTATTGCTCACGGGATCTTTTTGATATTCTTGTATTACAACATCTAAAGTTTTCCCTCCGACTTTAACTTGAAAAATTAAAGTCGTTTTTTGCTTTACTTCTTTGATAAAATCATTTATTTTAAAAGCACAATGAATATTCTCCTGTCCTTTGCCATAAATGTTTGCAATTAGATAACCATCATTCCTTAAAGCTTTTGCTTCAGATTTTGAAATACTCTCTCTAATCTTTCCTTCTAACATAACTTTGTCCTTTTGAAAAATTTAAGCCTGCAATTATAGCGAAAAAGACTTAAAAAGACTTAAGCTCATTTTCCGATATAAACTTGTCTTGGTCTTGTAATACGCGTAGCTGGATCTTGGATATGTTCCAAAAGCTGCGCACACCAACCGGGCATTCGTCCAATAACAAAAATCGGTGTAAAGAGTGAGACAGGGATCTTCAAAGCAGAAAGAATAATGCCGGAATAAAAATCCACATTAGGATAAAGATTTCTTTCAACAAAATAGCTATCTTTTAGAGCAACTTCCTCTACTTTATGAGCCAAATCACTTAATCTTGCGTCCATTTTGATACCCTTGGCATCAAGATCATCTTTCAATTTTTTAAGAATCTTCGCGCGAGGATCGTAATTTTTATACACACGATGTCCGAATCCCATTAGTCTAAAAGGATCATTCTTATCTTTGGCTTTAGCAATAAATTTTTCTACATTCTTTGCATCGCCAATTTGATTAAGCATATCAAGCACTTTTTCATTTGCTCCCCCATGTGCTGCACCCCAAAGTGCATTCACTCCCGCACTCAATGCTGCATAAGGGTGTGCGCCTGTAGAAGCGACATTGCGAACAGTTGTCGTAGAAGCATTTTGTCCATGATCAGCATGTAAAGTAAAAATTTTATCCATAGCTTCAATTTCTAAAGGTGTGATTTCTGCTGCTCCATCAATAGTTTGCTTCATTTTGCCTCCCGGATATGCACGAAGCATATACAAGAAGTTTTCTACATATCCTCGTTCAACATCTGGATAGATAAAAGGCGCACCAATCGAATGACGATAAGCAAAAGCTGCAAGTGTAGGAATCTTTGCAATTGCTCGGCGAGCCATTACTTGACGCTCTTCCTCATTGCTCATATCTAAATGTTGAAAATGGAAAGTAGAAAGTGCCGATAGTGAAGCAGAAAGATTTGCCATAGGGTGTGCTGAGTCAGGAAAAGCATTAAAAATACTTACCAATCCTTCATGTAAAAAACTTCGATGACGCAATTCATTTTCAAACTCTTTAGATTCTTTGTCATTATTGGGGGCTTCACCTGTAATCAAAAGCTTACACACATCGGTGAATCGATACTTTTCAACCAACTCTGCCACAGGAATACCCTTATAAAGCAGTTTGCCTTCTTTTCCATTGATATAGCTGATTGTAGATTTACAACCTGCTGTAGAGCCATACCCCGGATCATAAGAGAAAATATTAGTGCGCTCAAAAAGTTTTGAAAAATCTACCGCCTTAGGTCCGCGTGTGCATTCGATCAAGTCAAATTCAAAACTTTCATTTGTTTCATTGTTAGTGAGTGTTACAGTTGCCATATTTTTGTTCTCCTTCATTTTATCTCAAAGTAATCCATTATGACACAATCCACCCACTAAAGTCAAAAAAAAATTAATTTTTTTGACAAATTCTATAAGTAAAAGGGGCAAATGATACAAAAAATACTACTTTGATATAGCTTGTTAATAAGAATTTTTAGTATTAAAGACAAAGATTAGGAGGTAAAGGCGAGGTAATTTCTACGCCAAGAAGTGCGATTTTATGTGCGTGGAGCATCAAACGCTTAGCACTAGAATCTTTTGCATAAATGCGATCACCCACAATAGGGTGTTGGATACTTTGGAGATGCACACGAATCTGATGTGTCCGCCCTGTTTTGATCACAACTTTTAATAATGTTTTTTTGCCCACTATGCCAATAGGTGTAATCTGCGTAAAAGATTCTAAGCCTTGTTTGTCAATACGAGATCTTGCAAAACCTTTTTTCTTACTTGTAGAAATAGGCGTATCAATATCCATAGGTTGCGCAATAATCCCTTGCACAAGGCAACGATATTCTTTATAAACCTCATTTTTTTTAAACGCTTCTTTAGCCTGTTGATGAAATGTGCTCCCCTCTTTAATGAGCAAAATCACACCGCTTGTCTCTTGGTCAAGACGATGCAATAAGCTCCAACCCTCAAACATCTTAGCAAGTGCGTAAGATTCTATAAATGCAGGTTTATCAATTGCAAGAAGATCATCATTCTCAAAAAGGATATGAGGCTTACGCACTTCGAGAATCTCAAACTTACTCGAATACGGGACTTCCAAACGCGCAATACTTATTTTTTTGCCATTAAGCATCACTAGCCCACTATCGATGAGGGATTTTGCCTGTTTATGGGAAAGATTATGATTTAAGGCGAGAATCTTATAGGCTTTATCGGTTTGCATGGGTGATCTTTTCAAGAAGTTGGTGGAGTTTGTCATCACTAGCACATTCCACACTGCTTTGAGATAAATTTTTATGATTTAAAAGAGTTTCTTCAAGTTTCTCGGGAGGAATGATATAAGCATTTTTTACACATTCAAAAAGTGCGCGTTGATTAAAGATATATTCCCCACTAATCAATTTAGTATGAAAAAAAGCTGGTTCAAGCGGATTGTGTCCACCGACTTTTGCAAATGCTCCACCTAAAATCACCACATCACTGATTGCATAAAGATTCACAAGCTCTCCTAAAACATCGACAAGAATCACCTCCGCGGATTCTATCGCTTCTAAACCTTTTTGTGAAAATCTTGCCACACGCAGTGAGCTTTGCAAAAGGGATTGATAAACATCTGAAAATCGCTCGGGGTGTCGAGGCGCAATAAGAAGTATCGCATCGGGCGTTGTCTTTTTGAGAGACATAAAGGCTTGCAAAATCAGTTTTTCTTCGCCTTTGTGAGTGCTTGCTCCCATCACCACAAAAGCAGGAGGTTTGACATAAGATTTACTCAACTTTGGAGCATTTAGCACCTTGAGATTCCCAAATACTTCGACATTATGCGCACCTACCATTTCTAATCGGCTTTTGTCAAGCTGACTTTGCGCAAGGACAGAGTCTATTGTCTTAAAAACACCCCGATAAAACCACTTCAAACGCAAATAATTCTTTAATGAGCGTTCAGAAATACGCGCATTAATCAGCATTGTATGGGCATTATGTGCTTTGGCAACAAAAAAAAGCATTTTCCAAATCTCTGCTTCCGTAACTATAAGACATTTCAATTCGTCCAAATAGCGATTCCAAACAGGCAGAAACAATTCAAAAGGCAAATATTTAACCATCACTTGCCCTTTTTCTTCTTGATGCCCCAAATCCTTTGAATCGGATGTTTCATAAAGACGCTTGGCTTCTTCATATCCTGTTTGTGTAATGGTTGTAATCAGAATCGTTGTGTGCGTTTTTTTGAGGGCTGAAATAATGGGTTCAAGAGATTTAACCTCACCAAATGAACAAGCGTGAAACCAATAATGTGGTTTGTAGGTGAGATTCAAATCACGCGTAAAAAAACGCGCTGGCAAGGAATATCTGTGTTTTTGACGAAAGCTACTTATCACCAAAAAAGGAAGTGTGATAAGATAAACAAATACACAAAGTAAATAATACCCATAAGGAAATCGCAACTGCTTATCCTCACAGAATCTTAAGCTTCTGCCTTAGTTTTTGAAGACACTTTTGCCTTATCTGTAGGGACATAGAGAATCCGACCACAATGTGGGCAATTAATAATATCATTACCCTTTAAAATCTCCGCATAAATCGTATCGTTTAATCTGATAAAGCAACCGCCACAGGCTTGCTTAAAAACAGGGACAACGCTCGTATTCAACGCCCAACGTCTGATTTTCGCATAAAAACTTGTAATTTTATTGTCCATTTGTGCGACAAGTGCTTCTTTTTGATCGAAGAGATTTTGTTGTATTGCTTTGATTTCTTGCACCTTACTTTGTGTTTGGCTTTCTAGCACATCAATTTCTTCTTGCAAAGACTGAATCTGACTTTCAAGGTTTGCCTTTTCTTCTTCTTTTACGCTTTTCACAGCTTCTAACCGCTGAATCTCATTATTAGAATGTGTCATATTCTCTTTAGCAATATCTTCTTCTATATCAAGTGCGCGCAATTCTTTTTCGGTCTTAATATCCTTTTGTTTTTTAGCGATAGTATCTAACTTCAATGATGTTTCTTGGATATTTCTATCATGATGGGCAATCTCTAAATTGATGCTATTATACTCTTGATTAAGATTCTCGATATTTTTGAGAATCTGATTTTTTTGTCGAATCTTCTCATCAAGTTCTTTACGCACTTCATCAATTTTCGGTCCCAAATCGTCAATTTGTTTATCAAAATTTGCCACCTCAATCAAATCTCGTAAGTGTTTATTCATTGTGCTTTCCTTATGCTTTATTTTGTGTCAAGATGCCCTGCTAATGCCTTTTGCCAAATCAACAAAAACAGAACGGATTTTTACAATCCGTAATTATAGCGTTATATCCTTCATTTTGCAAAATAGAATCAAAAATTTGCACGAAATATTTTTCACTCTCATAATGCCCCATATCAATCAAACTTAACCCCATACTTTTCGCTATCATCGCATCGTGATGCTTAATATCCGCAGTAATAAGACATACATTATCTTTATGAGTAATGTCATACATCAGTGAGCAACCACTCCCGCACACGACATAAGCATAAGAAATCATATCATCTTTAGAATCTTTCTCTGCTTTGACAAAATTAACCAAAGGAGCGTGAATCTTTTGCTTGACTTGCTGGGCGAGCGTAGTAAGATTCACAGGCTCTAGCTCCCCTTGCATCATCAACTCATTGTCATCAGGTTTAAAATGCGAAAATCCCAACACTTGATGCGTAAGGTAAGCATTTAAATGACTTTTATCAAAATTCGTATGAAGGCTTAAGACGCAACATTCTTTTTGAATCAAGATTTGCGCAATATTAGCAGGATAAGATTCATAAATAAAATTTTTAAGAGGGCGGAAAAAAAGCGGGTGATGCGTGATGACAAGCGTCTTGGGAGAGAGCCTAAGAGCAATCTCATAAGTAAGCTCCAGACACACAACAAGCGAGTTACAAGAAGATTCTATAGAACCTAGATTCAGACCGCTATTATCCCATGATTCTTGTGTGGCAAAAGGAGAAATACAATCACACAATGTATAAATCTCTCTAACATTAAATTTGTGCAAAGACAACGGAGGCATTCTATCCCTTTGATTAGATTTTATAACCATATTGTAGCTTAATTTTGATAGAATCCGCTTCAATTATTTAGCGAAGGATTTTATTGAGAGCAATTACTTTCTTTTGGCTTGCGTTTGGAGCAGCAGCATATTTGATGTATTATGTCTATGCTATCTATTTAATGGACATACTGATTGCGCTTCTCATCTGCATCGCGACCTACGGGCTACATAACTTCATCTCCAAACACATTCGATTCCCTATCATAGCTGCCTTATTAAGTGTTGCGATACTCGTCCTGCTTTTAGTCGTGCCCTTTTTCTTTTTGATAAAATCTATCGTGGTTTCTGCCACAGAGATCAATCCCACAGATTTTACGCATTTTATAGAAGGCACAAAAACACAGATTCTCTCATTGTTTGTTTCATTCCCCGAAATTGAGCGTAAAGTCGCAGATGTGCTAAGCAATATTTCTGCCTCATCGATTCTAAGCTATGGTTTAAATTTTAGCTCACAACTTGGAAAATCAAGTCTCAATTTTATCATTGATACCGGCTTTATCGTGGTGTTTTTATTCTTTTATTTTTTGTATGGGAAACAAGCCTATGAATATATCTTGGCTCTCATTCCTTTTGAAAACACTCAAACCACAGATGTGTTAAACGAAGTAACAAGTGTAATTAAAGTCGTATTTTATACTTCACTTGTCAATATCGTCTTGCAAGGCTTTGCGTTTGGTGTGATGATTGCATTTTTTGGGTATGACGGAGCATTTTTTGGCGCACTTTATGGCTTTGCCTCGCTTGTCCCTGTTGTAGGAGGAGGGCTTGTGTGGTTGCCTTTGGCTGGATATGAATTTTATCTAGGACACACGAAAAATGCAATCATTATCGCTCTATATGCCTTGTCTATCTGTGCGGTGTTTATTGATAATATCATCAAACCTATTTTGATTGGCATCATAAACAAAAAGATTCTCAAAACATCAGTGAGAATCAATGAGCTTGTCATATTTTTCGCGATTTTAGCTGGGCTTACAAGCTTCGGATTCTGGGGGATTATTCTTGGACCTGCGATCACTGCTTTATTTATTTCATTGCTTCGTATTTATCGCAAACAAATGACTAAAGAATCGCTTGATACTCCTAAAAACAATAATTCATAGAATCAAACTCCTAAAAAGGGGGATTCTATTATGATATAAACAAAGATCAAAACACTTACCACCAAATACTAAAAAGATGCGCCATGAGAGATTACTCTATCGCGGATATTGAGTTCATAAAGTAGTCGCTGTGGTAAAAATCATGAATAATCTTATCCCTAAAACCTCTTCTTATTCA
>JAAGKN010000704.1_pt1 | contig 116554 bp, 111 predicted proteins | sample 6206371 | NCBI WGS metagenome assembly JAAGKN01 (sample SAMN11533720, study PRJNA540317) | gut metagenome | isolation source: fecal pellets from male and female animal of same cohort | host: Peromyscus leucopus | place: USA:CA | collected 2017
GAAGATACTCATAAAATGGCTGAAGCTAACAAAGCTTTTGCTCACTACAGATACTAATTTTGTTAGTTTATATAGAGTAAAAAGACACTTCTTTAAGGAGTGTCTTTTTGTTTTCTTATTGCTTTTAAATCATTATCAGGATTGGTTGTTATGTTTATTGAATAAGTAGTACTAAATGTTTCAAATACCGATGGATTTATTGCTGTAGGTTGGCAGTGTGCCATATAAATATTTTTAGCATTTTTATTTTTTAATAAAACAATACTGGAAATTGTCATAACATCGCATGTTGTAAATAAAAATATTAATTTTTCACTGGATATAGGGTATTTATCAAAAAATCTTTTTAAAATTGAGCTGACAAGTGGAATATAGTTTCCAAGATTTATTGTAAGTACATTTTCTTTTTTCCCTTCGTAAGAAAAACTTAATACAAATTCGTTTGGTTTAAGCTTTGAAAAGAGTTCTTTAAAATATTCTTTTTGAATTTGAGAATGTGGGTCAATTCCTATTATATATAGTTTTTCTATTTCATTATTATTAAGTTTTTCGACTATTAATTTAAGCTGTTTTTCAATTTCAGCTTCGTTATAACCTAAAATTGTATTTTCTTTTGATTTTCCTTTTGAAAAACCTTTTGAATTTTGAGCAGTTTCGATTAATTCATCAAAGTTATTATCTTCTATTTTTATGACACCATCAGGTACTATGTAATCATTTGAAAATAATCTACCGCGATATAAGTATTCGGTATTATTTTTTGAATTTTTTGTCAGTAAAATTGAACCAGGGAAAGTTGCAAAATCTAAAATACAATTTTCTGTCGAATCTCCATAGTGTCCTTTTAAGTTTTTATATTGATGAAATTTTTTTAGCGCGTGTGTAATTATTAGGTTTGAGTGAGTATATATGTCAATATCTTTATCCTTTGTTTCTTCTAAAATATTTAACAGATCAAAAAAGTTATTTCCTGACACAAGTATTGCTTTACCTTTTGTTGTCGAATGTGAAACTTCAACTTTTATAATTTCTCCAAATGTTGATAGCAGCATTTTACAAATTTTTGCTTGCAAGTTATAATCTGATATCGCAAGGGTTGTAATATTTTCAAGAACTTGTTTGTTTTGAAGTCGTTTATTATTAAATAAATTAAGTGTATAAAGTATTTCATGGTAAATTTTACTGTCAAATTCACCAAAATCATTTAATTTTATTAAATTTAAACTAACACTTTTTATTACTATCAATAAAATTTGAATAAGATTTTTTTGTTCAGTTGGTATTTTATTGTATTTTTCAAGAAATATTTTTTCACCAAGTGCAATTGTTTCAGAAACTGTTGTTGATGCGTTAAATTTAGGAATTTTTTTTATTTCTTGAGAGGTAATATTTTTTTCTTCGCAAATATTTTTATAAGTTTTTTTTACTTCTTCAAGCATAAAATATTCATTTAAGATTATAGAATGGAGTTGTTTTTCACTAAATTCGTTTAATGATATAAGGCTTGCAAGTGTAGTGATTGTTTCAAAACGAATTTTATTATTGCTGGCACCAAAATCTTCAAGTTTTAAAATATAATAAGCAAGCTGCTGTAGAAATAAAATAGCAACTTCTTCCATAGATGCAATACTTGGAGATATAGAACAAGCGCCACGTGAGGTACATTCGTTTGTGTCTAAATAATTTTTTTTGTATTCTTTATTATTGTTTTGCATAATTAATCCTGTTCATATTTTGTCAGATATTTAATTATTTCATCTGATTCATATAATTTTTCGTTAGTTTCTTCGTTATATAAAAATGGAACTTGGTCTTTACCGCCGAGGGTTAATAATTGTAAAACATTATCATTTATTTTTGTATCAAATTTATGATATTTTATACCTTTTTCTTTCATATAATTCATAACTTTCTGGCAATAGGGACAAGTTTCTAATATAAATAAGTCAAACATATATTTCTCCCTTCTATATGGGTATATGATAAATTTAATAATAATTTATTAAATTAGCCGTCAGAATATAATTTAAACTGATTTAGTTTAATTGCAAATTTATAACTTTTATAATAAACTACAGCTATGAATAAGAAGAATATATTATTTGTTTTCGGAACCCGCCCAGAAGTTATAAAATTAGCTCCGGTAATATTAGAATTAAAAAAGTATCCTGAAAATTACAGGGTAATTATATGTAATACAGAGCAGCAAAAAGAATTGTCAAATCAAACACTAGCTTATTTTGGACTTCAAGCTGATATAAATTTGGATTGTATGCGTGAAAATCAGACATTGGTTGAGGTTCAATCAAGAATTTTAACATCTTTAGATAAGGTATTTGAAGATAATAAAATTGATGCAACAATTGTTCAAGGTGATACAATGACTGTATTGTGTGGAGCTTTGACAAGTTTTTACCGTAAAATTCCAGTATTTCATGTAGAAGCCGGACTCCGCTCATATGATATTTATGAACCATTTCCGGAAGAAGTTATGCGTCAGATGACCTCTCGGGTGGCAGCACTTCATTTTGCACCGACTGAAAAAAATAAAAAAGCTTTATTAAAAGAAGATATATCTGAAAATAAAGTTTATGTGACCGGAAATACTGTTATTGATGCTCTTTTTTGTTTGTCTAATAAAACTATGGAGCAAGCTCATGAATTCTTTATTTCTCAAAATATTGAGGTAGATGATAAGCTTGTGCTTATTACAGCTCACCGCAGAGAAAATCATGGTGAACGCATTGATAGAATTTTAGATGCTATTGAGTATTTGGTTAAAAGTTATAATGATCATAAATTTATATTACCGGTTCATCCAAATCCAAATGTTAAATGTAAGATATATTCACGACTAGGTGAATATGAAAATGTATTTTTACTAAAACCGCTTGATTATCCTTACTTGGTATATCTTATGAAAAATGCTAAGCTTATTTTGACAGATTCCGGAGGAATTCAAGAAGAAGCTCCATCTTTCGGTTGTCCAACACTTGTTATGAGATACGAAACAGAACGTCAGGAGGGTATTGATGCAGGAGTTTCAGTACTTGTTGGAGCTGAATATGATAATATTGTTTCTTATAGTTCTGAAATCCTTTCAAAAAGCCGAAAAGAAACAAGATTAAATGCCTCAAATCCATACGGTAAAGGTGATTCTTCGGAAACTATTGAAAGAATTATTCGCGAGTATTTTAGTTAAAAGAATAAAAACGGCAAGTTATAAAACTTGCCTGACATAAAATGTTTTAGGGATATATTTAAGTTTTTGAGGTTTAAATCTTATTTTATGGAAGATGTTAGTCTTTCATCTATCTTTCTATCAATTTTCTTTAACATTTTTCTCATTCTTAAGTCAGAAGAATGAATTGTAGAATTCATCGATATTTCATTTCTATATTTTCTATAAAGCTGTATTTCTCTATCTTTAATATCTTTTTTAATAAGTATTTTATCATCTTCTTCTGATATATCTTTAGAAATCTTAAATATTACACCAAATAATGCAAGTACAAAGATTGTCCATAAAAGCTTATCAATAGGTATATTCTCGCCAACGATTGTGGTTTCACCATTTATAGGTTCAATCATAACGGTTGAATCTTTGATATTGTCAGCAGTTATGTATATTTTTAATTTATTGGGTGCAGTATTTTCAATAACAAGCCTATCTATGTTATTTGTCCCTTTATACAAGGCATTGACTGTTTCAGATGAAGTAATGCCGCTTACTTCCATTATTAGCTCATTATCTGATGGGGTTTTCTTAACTACTTTTGTAACTTTATCCGACCCGAGTATTATATTATATCCGGAATTGTTTTTTTCTAATGTAATCGTGTGTAAACTATTCTCAGTAGCACTAGCTGTTAAATTTGAGATAGCAAATGTAATTAAGAATGTGAATATTAAAACTATCCTCTTCAATTCTTTTACCTCCCTAATCTACACATCTATAGTACACCTCTTTTTTTGTATGTACATCAACCTTTAGGTTTAGAATGCTAATCCAAAAGTTTTAAATTCTCATTAAGATTTGTAACGAAAAATATCCATGCTGAAATTGAAGTCATTTAAAATCCTTTATATAGGTGTAATGAATACGAGATATTAGGAGAGACAAATGATATTACTATTCGGAAAACAAGCAGCTAAGAGTTCAGCTTCAACTAAAACTAATAATGTTAAAAATAATCCGGTAGAAAATGCAGGTGTTTTAGCAATGGGTTTGAGTGAAGCAAAAAGTTTGTTAACAATTGGTGAATATGATACATATATTTCTTCTAATCCTGCAGCAATTGATTATGCAATGTATGCAAATTGTGATTTCTCAGATTCTGAAAACTCAGGGTTTATGAGTGAATTTTCAGCAGCTATAGCTGTTCTTGGAGATTGTGGATTTGGCGGCGGAGATTTCGGCGGCAGTGCTTCATTCTCAGGAAGTTCTTGCGGGTCATTTTGTTCTGTTGGATAATAATAAATTTTTATAATGATGGATGAAAAAATAAAGATCGGATAATTTCCGGTCTTTTCTTTTGCAAAAAATTAATTGTAACGAAAATTTAACAAAAAGGGTAAAATATTAAAGTTTCCGGTAAAAATGCCGATTTATATAATAAGAAAAGTTCTAAGGAAAACGAAAGGATTAAGCTAACAATGGGAATGGCAGCATCACAAGCTAGATTATTGACTATTACAGCTCGTTTGGCTGATAATGAGCTAAGATCTCAAACCATTAATAATGCAAAAATGCGTTTGGCTACTCAAAGTTCTCAAGCTAGCCAAAACTATATCAATGCTTTAAATAATGCTACTTTAAAATTTAGCAATTATGATTCTGCAGGTAATGCATTAACTCAAGATTTATCTTATAATGCTTTAACTGCTTACAGTTCATATAATACTCAATATGGACTTGTTAATTCAGCTAATCAAATTTTAGTTAGTGAATCAGAAGCTGCTATATTTGCAGCATCAAAAGGCAGTTTAGATTCATATTTAAAACAACATGGGCTTGAATATACTACAACTTATTTTAAAGAATTAGGAGCTCTGGAAAATTCTGAATATCCTGAACCGTTTGCTAATATTAGTGTTGTTGATATGCAAAAATATTATGAAGGATATGCTAGTTACCAAAATTCAAAAGAAGTTGAAGATTATGAAAAATCTTATAAATCTTATATTTTAAATTCAAGTAATTTGATGAAAGCATCTGAAGCTTCATTAGAAAGTTTCTTAACTGCATCCAGTAATAACCCTCTAATAGCTGAGGTTACCAATGCCGCAGGCGAAAAAACTTTGCAAATGTCTACAATTTCATCTGCAACAACCATTGCTGAAGCAGTTAATGCTTTTAAAACTGCTTTTACTGATACAAATAGTACAAATACTTACAATCCTAATTATTTAGTGGATAAAGGTTTGCTTTCTGAAAGTGTTAAAAATTCTATTGAAGAAATTATTAATGCATATACTTATCCTGCCAGTGACCCTAAAACAGGAGCAGATGCCGTAAAATATACTGAAAATACAAAAATTACTCCTCCAGCTGGTCAAAACGCTGATGGTAATTATGAATATGAAGTCGAAGATGGTATTAAAGTTATTGTTGATGGTTCTGGAAAAGTTATAGGTGTTGATGATTCCGGTATGGTATCTAATTATGGCGCAGAAGGTACAAGTTGTGCCTTAACTTACCAATACCCTATTGATGGTACTACCTCTTTAGAGCAGTTCTTAAGTGGTACATCTTATAATCTTTCAGGAACAGATGCTGAAGGTAATGTTTGGACTGAAGACTATTATTATAATGCGCAAATAACACAAGTTGATGGTAAAGATGTATTAAACCTTACAATCTCAATGTATGGCTCAGATTTATCACTAATAAAAAATCAATTAAATTTAGTTTCACAAGAAATTTTAACTACGATTTTAGTATCTGCAAATTATGAAAACTTCGCAGAATTATTATTAAATCCGTCATTTAATGCATCTTCATATGGTATAGATATTAACAAAATTATCCCGGGATTGGATAAAACTCTTGAAGCTGTTTTGACAGATTATGTTGACTCCAAAAATACATTTTTGAATAATATTTTTGCACCAGATTCATTAGCTCAAGTTGAACAGCATATTAAAGATAATTATTCTTTTACTGTTCCTGGAGATGTAGATGAGGCTGGGAATTTAATCAATTATACAGTAACTCCTGAAAATCTTGCAGAAGTTGATTTTGTATTGAAGTATTTAAAAGCTGAAGGCTTAAATCAATCTGAAAGTTTTAATACAGTAATTAAAGAATACTTAATTGACAGTATGATTGATGTATATGGCGAACCAAAGTATGCATGGGTTGATGAAAATGATATCGGAAATACAGGTAATGCTGATGCTAAAGCTCAATGGTATACAAACTTATTTAACAGAATGAAACAAGGTCATAAAGTTCTTGAAAATGGACTTGCTTCTTCATCTCAATGGCTAGCTTATGCTCTTGAAAATGGTATAGTTTCCTTAGAACAAGTTGATAAATCATTTAAATGGAACGGTTTAAGCTACAAAACTTGTACTAGGATTACAGAAGAAACAGACACTGAAGCTACTACTAAAGCAGAAGCTGAATATAACAGAGCAATGAATGATATTAAAGCAAAAGATAATATCTATGATATGCAGTTAAAAAATATTGATACTGAACATACATCATTGCAAACTGAATATGATGTAATTAAAAGTGTAATTGATAAAAATATATCAAGAACATTTAAGTTTAATCAAAGTGCGTAAGATAATCCGGATTAAAATCCGGATTTTTTAATGCAAATGATTTGATTATACAGGGCTTGAATTTTATATTTGATTATATATTATAAATATATAATCAGGTATAATAAATAAGAAGGGATATTTGGGATTCAATGATAAAATTTGACTGCAAAAATGCAGACATTAGAGTTGTCGGGCAGGAAAACGGGTTAGATATAGCGCAAGAATTTACTAATTATCAAGATAAAATTGCTCAAATTATTGCAGAGTTAAATAAACGTAAAGATAAACCTGGGCAATGGCTTCAGTGGCTCAACCTTGGGTATAATGAAGAAACTCTTTGGTATGTAAAAGAATATGCTTCTTTAGTTAGAGGAAGATTTGATAATATTTTGGTTTTAGGCATTGGTGGTTCAGCTTTGGGTGGTATTGCAGTAACTGAAGCCTTATTAAAACCTTATTGGAATCTGTTAACGCCAGAACAAAGGAATGATTTTCCAAGAATTTTCTTTTTAGATAATATTGACCCGGATAATATGAATGGGCTTTTAGATATTTTGGATTTAAAAAGAACACTTGTAAATGTTATTACAAAATCCGGCTCAACTGCTGAAACAATGTCACAATTTATGATTGTGAAAGATAGATTAGAACAGGTTCTTGATGATGATTACCGGAAAAATGTGGTAGCAACGACAGACAAGCAAACTGGAGTATTAAGACAGATTGCAGAACAAGAAGGATATAAAACTTTTGTTGTGCCTGATGATGTTGGTGGAAGATTTTCTGTATTTTCAGCGGTTGGTTTGTTGCCTTTTGCGCTTGTCGGTATTGATATTGACGAAATCGTTAATGGAATTAAAGATATGGATTTGGCATTAAAGAATACTGATATACATGAAAATATAGCAGCACAAAATGCTCTTATTCAGTATCTTATGGATGTAAAAAATGGCAAAAATATTTCAGTAATGATGCCTTATTCTAGCCGTTTAAAATATGTTTCAGATTGGTATGTACAGCTTTGGGCTGAATCTTTAGGCAAAAGTGAAGATCTACAAGGAAATCATACTCATATTGGTCCTACTCCTATCAGGGCTTTAGGTGCTACTGATCAACATTCACAGATACAGCTTTATAATGAAGGACCTAATGATAAAATTATTAATTTTATAAGAGTAGAAGAATTTGATACTACGCTTGATATTCCTAAAATATTTGAATATACTGGTATCGGTTATCTTGGTGGTAAAACTATTAATGAATTAATTAATGCAGAAGCTGATTCTACAAGGGTTTCTTTATCGGATTATGCGCGTCCGACTGTAACCATTACTTTACCAAAAGTTGATGGTTATCATGTAGGACAACTTTTGTATATGCTAGAAGTTCAAACAGCAATTGCAGGAGCTTTATACAACATTAATGCTTTTGATCAACCGGGAGTTGAGCAGGCAAAGAATTATACTTATGCTCTTATGGGTAGAGCTGGTTATGAGGATTCTGCAAAAACTCTTCAAACTAAAATGGCTTCTGCTGCAGGATTATAATGGAATGAAATTTAAATATTTTATATTTTTACTGTTATTTCTTTTTTTTAGCGTATTTGTTGGGAATCCGGTTCTGGCTGTTTTACTAAAAGGGCATGTAGAAGAAGTGCCACCTGCTTTTTATGGAACCTGGCGTGTTGTATCCAAAAGAATTGATACGAATTCTCCTGTAACATTTAAAGAAAAAGGTTTGGATTTATGGAACTTATCTATGGAAAATAACGTCATATATTTAAGTAATACCTTTTCCGGAGCATCTGCAAAAATTTTGTTAGAGGAGGTTAAAGGTAGTACTGTGACTTTTTCTAAATCAGGCAGATATGATAATAAAATCCTGACTGATAAAGTCACAATTTCGATAAATGGGGATAAGTTTACCGGTGAAAACACTTTGCAATTAGATACAGTATCGGATGTTGACGGAAGTGTTCGGAAAACTGAAACTGCAAAATATTTCATAACTGGGGATAAGATTGCAGGTGATAGTGTAATAGGAAATTGAGGATATATGCAGAAAAAAGAATTTGATACAGTTATTTTAGGTGGTGGACCAGCTGGTTTTTCAGCAGCAATGTATGCAGCAAGAGGGGCTGTATCTACCGCAATTGTTGATATTAGTATGCTTGGAGGTCAGCCTTCAAATTATTTGGAGTTAGAAAATTATCCTGGATTTATTTCAATTGGCGGTTTTGAACTTATGGAAAAGTTTGAAAATCATGCTGATAAATTTAGTGTTGATAAATTTGAAATGCAGGAAATTGAATCGATTGATTTAGTATCATGCCCTAAGGTGATTAAAACAAAAGATTTTGAATTCTTAGCAAAATCGATTATTATTGCAACAGGAGCAAAACCTATGAAACTTGGTGTGCCGGGAGAATTGGAGTTTGTAGGACGCGGAGTTAGTTACTGTGCTGTGTGTGATGGGGCTTTTTATAAAGATAAGATAGTTGCAGTTGTTGGTGGTGGTAATTCTGCTGTTGAAGAAGCTATGTATTTAACAAAATTTGCATCTAAAGTTTATGTAATTCACAGAAGAAGTGAGCTTCGTGCTGATAAAATTATCCAAGAACGTGCTTTCAAAAATGAAAAGCTTGAATTTGTATATGATTCAGTTGTTAAAGAAATTAAGGGTAATGATTTAGTAAATACACTTGTTCTAGAAAATGTAAAATCTAAAGATGTATATGAACTTTCAGTAAACGGTGTTTTTCCATATATAGGAATAACTCCAAATGTGGACGGTATTAGCGGGCAAATTGCACAGGATTCAAAAGGCTTTATTATTACTGATGAAACTATGAAAACCTCTGTAGATGGTGTCTTTGCTGTTGGAGATGTACGTGTAACTCCGTTACGCCAAGTTGTTACAGCTGCCGCAGATGGAGCTGTGGGTGCAGTATATGCAGTTAAATATATCGAAGCATTAAAAGAAATAACTGTGGGTTAATTTATTTCAATTTAACAACTTTTTCAAAATAAGTGCTATCATTTTTTGCATAATGTGTGCAAGCTATACCATTCAAGTTATTTGTAACTTTTTCATTACAATAATTTTGTTTATTTGTATAGGAGGTTTTATAACTTCCCATTGTGCTTAGTTCGCCATCTAGAAATTGAAAAGTAAATAAATCTACACCCCATCTATTTGGAACATCAAGTCCATTTAGGTCTGCTGTGATATATATTCTTGTAGGTTGGTTCTCAAAATATAATTTAGTTCCATCAGGCAGTACTATTTGACCATCATCTAACAAGGTTTCATTTATTTTAGATTGTCTGCTGAAATCTTTGTATTTGTATGCTCTGGTGTAATAGCAAGGTGCCGTTCTTATTTCCTTTGCACCTGCAACACTGCCTAATCTTCCACAATCAACTGTACCTGTTAGGTATTTTATAAAAGTTTTATAAAATGGAGCAGTATAAGGATATGAATCTGGATTAAGAGAAACATCGTCAGCTTCCAGCAGTTTAAATACTTGTTGAATAACAGAATAAGTTTTTAAAAATTTGGAATGTAATCGCTTAGCTTTATAATTATTGATAAGCCATGGTATAGTTATTGCAGCAACAACTCCTATTATTCCCAATGTGATTAAAATCTTATGAGCTGGATTCTACAAATCTACGCCGGATAGAAAACGGGGAAATTGAACCTAAAATTACAATGCTTTTGATAGTTTCAGAAGCGTTAGGAGTTTCGTTATCTGAATTAATTAAAGAAGTCGAGAATGAATTAGGGAAAAATTTTTATGTTATTGAACAATAAATTTGTTAAATATAAAGAGGATATTAATATTTGAATAAAGATATAAAGATTATGTAAGGAAATTTAGATTAGCATATTTTTTAATTTATAATAATAATGTAAATAAGATTTAAATGGAGATTAGAAATATGCAATTAAATGAAATTCTTTCTGAACTTGAAACTGCTGATAATAATAAAAAGAATATTTTGGAAAATGAATTAGTAAACATCGGTGATTCTGTAGTTCCTCAATTAGTAGATCAATTACAAGTTGTTAGAGGTGTAAAAAGAGGTGTTGTTGCAATGACTCTTATTCGTCTTGGCGATGTTTCTGTAAAATATTTAAAACAAGCAGCGCAAGATAACAAAGATTTTGAATGGGTAGCTCAATACCTAATCAGAGAAATTAAAGGTTTAGCAGCTTAAGTTTTATAAATGATATATAAAAGTAGGGTTGATTTAGGTAATATCAATCCTTCTTTTTTTTTGTTAGAATGAGGTTTATGAAAGAACATAATAATTTTAAATATACATGTTTATTTGGCGGTGGTGCAATTAGAGGTGCTGCGCATGTTGGTGTATTGAATGCATTAAAAGATTTAGATATAGAATTAACAACTTTAGCAGGCTCATCTGTTGGGTCAATGGTTGCAGCTTTATATGCTGTAGGGTATTCAGCGGAAGAACTTTCAGAAGTCTTTTTGTCAGTTAATTTTGAGTTATTTAGAGATATTTCTTTAGGTTTTAATCAAAAATTTGCACTTAGTAAGGGGGAAATTTTCCTAGAATGGTTGAGAGATTTGATTGAACGTAAATATTATGGCGAAGCATATCTCAAGGGGCAATGCCGCCCGGTAACTTTTAAAGATTTAAATAAAAATTTAATTGTTATAACAACTAATATGAAGGATTTTTCTTGTAAGGAATTTTCAAATTTTGAAACTCCGGATTTTGAAGTTGCAATGGCTGTCAGAATTTCATGTTGCATGCCGGGATTGATGAGGGCTGTAACTGTTGAAGATGATTTACTTGTTGACGGTGATTTGATGAAAGGCAAACCAATGTGGTCACTTTCTAAAAATATTCAAAATTCACCTGATAGAATCTTGGAAATTCGGCTTGAAGGTTCTTTCTCGGGTTCAGATCAAAGTCCAATTGAGTATGTAAATGGCATGTATACTTGTATGACATCATCTGAAACTGATTTTATTAGTAAAATGTATGGTAAACGTGACCGTTATGATTACCTGATTATTGATACAGGAAATGTTGTAGTGGTAGATTTTAACTATCCGGGTGAAAAACGTCAAGCAATTATTGATGATGGGTATAAGCAAACTTTATCGTATTTTAAAGATGTAATTTTGCCTAAAAAATATAAAATGAATGAAATTTATTCCGAAATATTAGATAGATTAAAGCTTGTTCAGGGATTTATAATAAGAAAAAAATTTGTTGCAGCCAGAAATTCTATATCAGAGCTTTTTGTGTATCTTTCAACTGTAAAAGATATTATTGATTCTGAATTATTTGATATAATTTTGCTCTTGCAGAAACTTATTAAAACTAATGTAAAATCCGGGCTTCTGGGACGTTCATCCTGTGATAATCTGGAATCTGTAAAATCTGCTTTAAATTCTATTACTTCAGATATTGAATTAAGAATTTCAGAAATTGATAAGTATCTAACTAAATTTTCTGTTTGACAATAAAATTTGTTTGTTATATTATAAAAAGGTAGCCGAACACTTGCTCCAGTGGCGGAATCGGTAGACGCGTTGGACTTAAAATCCAATTGGGCGTATAACCCAGTGCCAGTTCAAGTCTGGCCTGGAGCATTTTTAAAAGACCCACTTAGTGGGTCTTTTTTTCTATCATCCTAGCGGGCAGCTTTACGCTTGTGCATACAAGTTCAAGAATGTGTCTTTTTATTTTGTAAAACTTGACCCGAAATTAAAAAAGACTCACATATGAGAGTCTTTTTATTGGTATTATTTTATTCTTGTTATGTGTATATATTTACCCTTTGTAATAAATTCCGGAGTATCTTTTTCTTAATTCATTATAATTCGTTCTAAAATTGTTAGTAACTCGTGATACATATTGTTTGTTATCAATAATTATTTCGGTAAAATTCTTGCCAAACATATTATTTATTGAAGTAAAATCAAACATGTTTTCTTCAAAACTATGCCCGGATATCATTTTTGCGCAGCGCGAAATTTCTTCAATTTGTTCTTCTTCTGTTATTGTTATAAATCTCATCGATTCAGGATATATTATTACTTGATTTGAAGCTCCCATTATTGTAATGATATCAGTGAAACCCGAACGTAATGTAATATTTGAATGACATAATGTTGCAAAATAGCATTGCTCAAGTAATGGTAGAAAAACTGAATCAAATTCTTCATATTCAGGACTTTTACTGTTAAATACAACTTTATAACCGTCATTTTCAAGTTGTTTTGCTGTTGTTATCCAGAAATATGGGCTTATTTCACGTTCATTAAAAGAATGAGCATGTGGAGTCATCATGATGACTTCTTTCCCTTCTGAAACTTCATCATATATATCTTCTACTTTATTTTTGATTTTTCTTGTTAAATTTAATTTAGATAGCTGCGGTACTGCAATTTGAAGCATCTTAATATAAACTTCAAAAAAATTTCGGGATTTATCATTTTCTGCTTCTTTAAAGACATGGTGTGATAATTCGTAAATATGTCCCTTTTTTAAACCTGCTTTATTATGTTTACAGTAAGGACGTGCTGTTGTACAAAGGCTGTAATATATTTCTTTTGGTATAGGTAAAATTTCATCTGCAAAATCAAATGCTTTAATAAATTCTAACTGACTTTTGTTTGCATAAAATATTAGAATATTACCACCTTTTTCTTTTTTAAATTGCTCCAAAAGAGCACAAGCCATCATAAAATCACCCCATGGCCAAAAAGGAACAAAAATCCAGTAATCATGATATTCATCTTCTATTATTTGTTTGAAGTTTTCAATTGCTGATGGGATAAAAATATCATCAAGGAAATTTTTTATCCAGCTTCTTGCAGGTTTATATGGTAATAATGCTGCTATTGTTTTTTTTATAATATTATTTGCTATCAGCAGTATTTGGTAAGTATCCATTTATACACCCTCATATACATATTTTACTGATTTTAAGGCTTCATTAAATGTTGTATCTTTTCTAAATAGTGTAGCTGTTCCAAGTATAAAGCCTTTTACGCCGCGAGGATTCCAAAATTTAATACGCTCTTGTGTTACTGCACCATCAAGAAAAATTTCAAAATTGTATTTATTTTTTAGCATTAATAATCTTTGGATTTTATCATCCACATAGGGAAGATATTTCCTACCCGCATGACCAGGATTTACCCCTAAAACCAGTACTCTGTCTACTGTATTTAATAATTCTTCTATGCTAGAAAGTGATGTCCCAGGATTTATTGCAATTCCTGCTATTGCTCCCGCATTATGTATTTTTTCAATTGTTGTAGCCGGATCCGGATCTACTTCAGGATGGATATAAATTATATCAATTCCGAGCTTGAAAAGAATATCAAGATAATTGTAAGGCTTTTTTACCATAAGATGAGCATCGACGGTTTTATTTGTAAGTTGTTTGATAAATGCCATATCCTGATATCCCATGCCAAAATTATCAACAAAACTTCCATCCATTATATCTATGTGGAATGAATCAATTCCGGCATTTTCAAGCTCTGTTATTTCTTTTTCTAAGTTTGCATAATTTGCACACATCATTGATGCTGATAATTCTATTGTCATTAATTATTTTCTCCTGTAATTGGTCTTGCCATCATAAAAGTTAAATTACTATTAAAAATTCCTTCTTCACCGGGTTCTAGTATAATTGTTGTTCCTGTTTGTATAATTGTATTATCAATTATACTTTTGCCATCCAGTATTGTCAGGCATTCTAAAGTATTTGAGTTATTTTTGTATGAAGAAGTATTTTTATATAGCCTTGTAGAATATAAGCGCTCTATTATTTCTTCATTGTTGTATTTTTTTACTTTAGATTTTAACTGTGGTTTAATTGCCAATAAAGCTTTTTCAATATGAAGTTCACGGGTATTGCCATTGCTGTCTTTTCTGTCAAAATCATAAAATCTATACGTTAGGTTGCAATTTTCCTCAATTTCATAAAACAATGCTCCATGTGTTGCTGCATGAATTGTTCCCTGTTCAACAAAAACATAATCGCCTTTTTCTATTTGAATATGATCAATAACATCTTCTTCTATTCGATTTTCTTTAATTTTTTGTTGAATTTCTTGAATTGTATTTACTTTGCAACCGTTATATAACCAATTGTTTGTTGGTGGCTCAATAAAGTACCAAGATTCATTTTTCCCAAAATCACGATTTTCAATTTCAAGAGCACATTTATCGTCTGGGTGTACTTGAATACTTAAATCTTCTTTTGGGTCAACAAGTGCTATAACAAATGGAAATTTGGAAAATTTTCCAAGTCCAAATTTTGTTTTATTTTTATTAAAATATTCTTTAAAAGACTTACCTTTATATTCTCCATTTAGAATACGGCTTTCAAATTCGCCGTTTGAAACAAGAGAGTATAAATGTCCAAGTTTTTTGTGTGGTTCAGGCGCAAATGGTATTAATTTTTCTCCGCCCCATATAGTTTCGTGTGATACTGCTTCAAGTATAATCATATTTTCTCCTATAGGTTTTCATCAATTTTTATACTTATATTCCTAAAACCTTCATTTCTATTTGGGCAAATTGCATAAGCACATTTTAGTCCCGAAGGTTTATTATCATTTATTAAAATTCTTTCACCCATTGGCATTTCAAATAAAATTCTGTCATATCTTATGTCGTTTTCTTTTAAAAATTTTTCAGTTTTTTCTTTGGCAGAAAGTTCTCTTGCTGTCATAATTACTATATAATCTGTCTTTGGAATTGCTTGAAGAAATTCTTTTGCTCCTTCCAGAAATATATCTTTTCCGTTTTTATAACCGTTATGAACAACAAGAGTTCCGTCAAAATCAAATATCCATGTCTTACTAAGCGTTGATAGTTTCAAAGTATTCTCTTTTAAAAGCATTTTTCTCTCCTTCAATACATTCATACAATAGGTAGATTCCGTTATAGAATGCTAAACACATAGAATCATAATCTTCCCAGCAATGACTTGCTAATGAAATCCAGATAATGGCATGTATTAGTTTTAATTGTTCAATTTTTACATTAGGAATTCTTGAAAGAAAATAATCTGTCAATTCATCCCAACCTCCGGATTTTATTTCAAATTTGACATCGTAATCAGAAATTTTTAGCTTGAAGTTTTTAATATTAAATTGGTCAAAGTTTCCAGCAATGGAATAATAGAGTTTTGCCCAATCATACCTTATATCTCCCATAACTTTTTCAGAACCGAAGTAACCTCTTGCATCAATGAAATATATATTATTCTCATTATCAATCATTGTATTTGTGAGTGTACAATCTCCATGAATCGGACAATATATTGTATCCATGAGGTTATCTTCTACAATTTTTTTTAGCGTATAAGTATCAGTTAAAATATTTCTGCATTTTTTACCGTTTATTGTTATATATTCACAATTTGCAAATGGTATGGAGGGTGCAATACTTCGGATTCTTTTTATTGTTTTTGTGTAGTATTCTTGTTCTAAATCCAGTTTATCGCTATTTTTTACTTCAAATGAATGCATTTTATTAACTGATTCAATTAGATTATCTATAACTTTTTTCTTGTTTTCTATAGATAATTTTGCTCCAAAAATATTGGTTCCGTTTATTTTTTCCATTGTAAGCGGTGATAATGAATAAATTTTTGGAATAGAGTTGAAACCGTATTCTGTCATTTTTTTGTACCAAACAATTTCTCTATTAATAAGTTCTTGTCCTTCTTGGGTTAAGCCTGTTTTGATAACTTTGTCATCTTTAAATTCTATTTTATTATATGGGCGGCATCTGTTTTTTATAGAGGAAACTTTACTGATTGCTTCAAGTGTGCCTGTTTCAATAGAATTCATAATTGAAAATGGTATTAAGTTTATATTTGAATCAGCTAACCATTTAGTAAATGAACCGGTTTGAGGAATATTTTGCAATTTATTTTTATTATTAAAAATATATAAGCCGCTAACTCCAAATTCATGAGATTGTGTTTTTTGCAGTTTATTATTTTGAAAACTCCAACTGCATTGAAACTTATCTGTTAAACCAATATAACATTTTGACTTATCAAATTTTTCTATATCTAAATTTTCATCAAGTATTAAATCTGACCAAATCAGCATGAATTGTTCGTTTTTATTTACAAAATTCAATGCTTCTTTTATACCGCAGATATTTCCGTCTCCCTGTGCTTTTATTAGTACAAATTTTGCAGTGCTGAATGTTTCTAAATATTTTTCCAAAACTTCAAATTTATAATCACCAATAATTATAAATTCTGCTTGTGGAAATTTTTTGAACATGTGAAAAATAATTGGTAAATTATTTACGGGTACAATACATTTTGGTCGATTTTGAGTTAGTTCTTTTAATCTTGTTCCTTTTCCCCCTGCTTGAATAATAATTTTCATGTGGTTAATTCCTTCTTATTTATTGTTTCAGTAATATATTTTATTATTTCGCTTTTTGAATAGTCTGTATATTTAATTTCAAAAAGGTTGTTATGTTTTTTATTAAATGTTTTGATGGAATATCCAGAAAGTATTTGTTCTTTTGAAATTGGCTTAAATCTAAATCTTTTTGAAAAATCTGTGTATAGTATAATTTGAGTTTTTCCTGTTTCTGATAAAATTTCTGATAAACCACTTCTTAAGCTTATAATTACTTGAGATTTTGAAGCTAAATAAAAAGCTTCTTCAATGCTCATATTTTCATTATTTTTTATAATTTTTATAGATATTTCTTTTTCAAGCTCTTGCCAAAAATCTTTAGGAATTTCATTGCAGGTTTTTGCTTCTTTTGCAAGAAATACAAAATTTTTGATATTATTTTGATTTAAGTAGTTATCAACTTTAGTAATTGTAGATTTATTGATATGTAGAATATTATTTTTAGTAGATTGTGTGTCTTTGATGTTAAAATATTTATAGATTTCATCTATGTAGATTGCGTTGTTTTCTGCAATTTGCCTTTCTGTATTAATATAAAAGCTCAAAGGAAATGCTATATAAAATGTTTGTTCTCCAATTTTGAATATATTATTATTCGTTTCCGGAAGAGCTTTTTTTAGTGTAGTTGTAGCAATATTAGGCAGGAGTAATTTAGAAAGAATGATATGTGATTCTTTTGTTCCTGCAATAAGTATTGTATCTGATTGATTGTTTAGGTGGTTAATTATATATTTTAGAAAGATATATGCTTCTCCAAGATTTGATTTGAGAATAAATATTTTGTTAAATTTTTTATCTATGTTTTTATTCAGATATTTTTTTAAGGCAGATAATTTATTGATATATTTTGTGTGGAAATTGCTTTTTGAATATATAAAATTTTCTGTTTCTGAACGCTCATAAACACTAATTCCAAATATTTTAATTTTTTTAGTTTCTTTATCAATAGTGTATTTTCTTATTTTAGAAATTATATTGAAGAATTTTTCGTATTTTATTCTATGATTTATCAGTGTCGAATAAATGATAATATTACCTGCTTTGTATATTGATTTATTTTTTATTTTAATTTTTTTTATTAGTTTCATATTACCTCAGCAAGTTCATCTTGGGTTCTAAATTGAGCATTATATAGGCTTTTATACGCACCGTTAGAGTATTGAAGCAGCTGCTCATGTCTTCCAGTTTCAACAATTTCACCGCCATTTATCACTATAATATTGTCGGCATTTTTAATAGTTGAAAGTCTGTGTGCTATTACAAATACTGTTTTGTCTTTCATAAGATTATCAATAGCTTTTTGTACAATGGCTTCGGCTTTGTTATCAAGGGCACTTGTGGCTTCATCAAGAATGATGATTGGTGCATTTTTGATAAATGCCCGAGCAATTGCAATCCTTTGTTTTTGACCGCCTGATAATCTTATTCCTCTCTCTCCAATTTCTGTTTCTAGTCCAAATTCTAAACTGTTTACGAATTCTTCAAGGCATGCCATTTTAATTGCAAGATGAATTTCTTCTATTGTTGCTTTTGGTTTTCCAAGAAGTATATTTTCTTTTATCGTTCCTGAAAATAAAAAGTTATCTTGAAAAACTATTGCAATTTTATTTCTAAGTGATTTTATAGAGTAGTTATTTATATTATTACCATTAATTTTTATTTCTCCGGCCTTTAGGTTATAAAATCTTGGTAATAGATTAACGATTGTAGTTTTACCACCGCCGGAATTACCGACAAAAGCTGTTGTAGTACCTGCTTTTGCTTTGAAGTTGATATCTCTAAGTACATCAGGATGTTTTTCTCCGTATGAGAATGTAACATTTTTGTATTCTATTTCAGAAATATTTTCTAGCGGAATTGTATTTTGATTATCTTTAATCCGGGTATCTTGTTCAAATAACTCAAAAATTCTATCAATTGCCATAAAAGAAAATTGAACACTGTTTAGATTATTTCCTAGATTTTTGATTGGAGTGTAGAGCATAATAAGTGCTGTGATAAAGGATACAAAATTTCCGCTAGTGATTTCTTTTGTAAGAATAAGATGACTGCCATATCCTATTGTCGCCCCGATACCTATAGAAACTATTACATGCATCATAGGAGAAAGCCAGGACGTTCTTTGAGTGATTTTAATACTAAAGTTAAATATATTATTAAGGATGTTATCGAATCTTTGTATTTGAATATCTTCAAGGTTATAAGCAAAAATAGTTTTATTCCCTGAAAATGTTTCATTGAATATTGTTATAATATGAGCTCCGGCAGCTACTGATTTATTCATAACATCTTTAATTCTTTCCCTAAGCTTTGCCAAAGGCAGGAACGCACAAACTAATATCGTTATTGCAATAATTGCAAGCTGCCAAGAGTTGTATATTAAAACACCGATTAATGAAATTGATGAAAATAAACGCGAAGTGAAGCTTTTAAGATTATTTAATAAGCCGGCACATGCACAATCTGCATCATTATTAAATCTAAAAACAATATCTCCGGAATTTCGACTATCAAAAAATCCGGTTTCAAATGTCAGTAATTTTTTATATAGGTCATGCTTTAATGCATTTGTTATTTTTCCGCCAACCCATGTATTAAGATATACTGCCATATAATTTAAAAATCCTTGAAGGCAAGTAAAAAGTACAATTCCAAGTGGAATATACCATGGTGATGTAATAGATTTTTCAACCATTACAATATCCATATAAGGTTTTAATGATAATGCAATCACAGCATCAAGTGAACCAATAGGAATACAAATAAGTAAAGCCAAGAATGCCCGAAAACTATATGGTTTTATATACGGCCACATACGTTTATAATTTTTTACAAAATCTATATTCCCAAATTTACCCTTAATATTCATTAATCTTACCCATTCCATAAGGTTAATTTTAATATGGTAAATTTAGAAATAACTCTTTGCTGCTGCAAAGTTAGCCCGAATGGCTAATATTTTTGTAATATATATTTACACACCTATATTTAAAATATTTTCAATACCGGTCCAATCAAATACTTTTGATTCTACTCTAGCTTTAATATTTCCGGTATTTTGTTTTTTCAATTCTTCAAATTCTTTTCCGAATTCTTTGTTAAGATTTAAAATAGGAAGATTAAATTCGGATGCAATTTTTTCGATTTTAATGTCATAATTTATGCCAAGAGTTTTAACTCCTGCAAGTAAACCTATAATTATGGCGTGAAATCGCATAGCAACCAGATATTCAGATTGTGCAATGTTATTAATAATTTGTTCATCTGTCAGATCTGAATATATTTGAGTTTGAATATCGGAGTTTAGCATTTTTACTGCTTTTTCAAATCTTTTACAAACTTCAAGATCTATCGAATCCTGAAAAGAATATATATTTATTTGTTTATCAGGAAATTCGTTTGATATTTTTTGAGCAAGTCTATCAATAAAATCTTCAGTTAGCGCTTTGCAATTTCGTAATTGTACGGCGACAGCTTCTATTTTATTACATGCCGGAATTTTTGTTGAAAAAATAGGATCACAAAGTAATTCAGATTTTATCCCCCAGCTATTTAATAGTTCAAGACTTTTATTATCCCTTACACTAATATAAGTACAGTGTTTTAGAATATTTTTCGTTAAAAATATACCAATTTTATTTTTAATAGGTCCTATGCCCTGTGCAAAAATTATAACTTTTTTTCTTAGAAATAATGCAGTAAATATAACAAATAAATAATAAATAAGACTTTTAAAACTTGTTATATCTTGGAGCAAGCTTCCTCCACCGGAGATTAAATAATCAGATTTGTATATAGAAGTAATTACATCAGGGATTTTGAACGTATTTACACTTCTGATATGTTTAAACTTTTTAATTGTATATGCAGGATTTGATGAAATTACAGTAATTCCAAGATTAAGTTGTTTTAATTTTTTTACAAGTACAGATAAAATAGCTTCATCACCGAAGTTTTTAAAGCCAAAATATCCTGATAAAACAACTCTTTTTTTCATATTATTCCTCTGTATTATAAATTTTAAAAACTTCATCTCTGTGTGGAATTGATTTGATTGCACCTATCCCCTGAGCTTGAAGCCCTGCATCAATGGATGCAATTTTTGCGGCTTCTAACTGAGTATAGGAATTAGCAAGAGCATGTAAAAATGCACCATTAAATGCATCTCCTGATGAAGTTGTATCTACTACATTTTCTGTATAAAATTGTATAAAAGAAGTGTTTCTGCCATCATTTAAAAAATATCCTTTATCATGACTGGATTTGATGATTATTGTTTGAACACCTGTGTCAGATATTATTTTCATAATATTTTCAAGAGAATCTATTTCAAAAATGCTTTTTGTATCATATTTTGAACTCATAAATAAAATATCAGTCAACGGTAATATTTCATCAAAATATTCTTTTGCATCTTCTTTTGTAGAAATTAGCGTTGAAAAATTAGGGTCATATGCTGTTAAGACTCCGTTTTCTTTAGCTATTGTAAAGGCTTTTTTAACTGCTTCGCGAGATGCTATAGATAGTGACTGTGTAACACCTGATGCGTAAACTATTTTTGCACTTTTTATGTATTCTTCGTCAATGTCATCAATAGAAAGTTTTGCCGGAGCAATTTTTTTTCGATAATAGATGAATTCTTTTTCTGATTCTGGATCTCGGGAAACCATGTAAAGCCCGTTTTTTTCTTCTACAATTTTTACATGTTTTAAATCTAGCCCTTCATTTTCCCAGCTTGATAGCATGTAATCTTTAAATGCATCATTACCAAGACATGTGATAAAACCTACATTTGACCCGAGCCTTTTTGCTGTAACTGCAACTACAAGTGAATCTCCTCCATAATATTTGTGAAGACATTCTGCATCTTTTAATTTCTGATTGGTTGAAAATTCAATTAAGCTTTCACCAATTGTAATAATATCAAATGATTTTGTCATAGTTATTTTAATTGCTCCAATAATGTTTTAGTGCGCAAAGTTATATCTTTGTATGAAGTTCCTCCTGTCAAATGCCTTCCAACACCAACGGCAAGGGCGCCAGCATTAATGTATGATTTAACTTCATCCAGTTGAACATTACCTTGAGGAATAACATTCAAAAAAGGCATTGGTCTTAACAGATTTTCTATATATTCAACTCCACCCATTGCGCTTATTGGGTAAATTTTAACTACAGGAATTCTTGATTTCCAAGCGTTATAAGCTTCATTTGCGGTTGATGTTCCTGCAATAAAAGGTAATCTTTTATCTTTTGAGATTTTTAATAAATTTGATTGAAATATAGGTGAAGATATTATTTTGGCTCCGGAATCGATTGCTGCTTGAGCTTGAATTGACGTGATAATACCACCTGCGCAAATTGTAGCATCATTTGCAACTGCTTTTATTGCATTAAATATATTAGGTGTTTCGACGTTAACCTCCATAATATCAATTCCTCCATCAAGAAGGGCTCTAACTTTACATATTACATCGTGAGTGTCTGTACTTCTAATGATTGGTAAAACCTTATTTTCTTTTAATTTTTCTATTAAGTTTATGTTCATAATTTGTCCTTTTCATTTAATTTATTATATCATAACATTAATAATAGGGAGCGAACTATGAAAAAGTTAAAATTTCGTTGGTTTTATTTTAATTCATTTTTATTATATATAATCTTGATTGTTGTTTTTGCAATACTTGCATTATTGTTTTTGAACAGATCTGCTAATGATTTCTTGATATCTAATTTTGCTGCAAACAGATCTGGTTCAAACAATATTATTGAAATCGTTATTGATGATGCTTCAACACAGCAAGTTAATTATAAATGGCCTTGGGCAAAAGATAAATATGCTGATATTTTGGATTTTTTTGATATATTTACTTCTGCAAAAATTGTCGGGATGGATATGAATATCGGAGCTTTTGATGAGAAAAATCCTAATGATATTAAATTTTTAAATAAAGTTTCTCAGATGAATAATTTGGTATTCGGATTTGTTCCGGAAATTGTTCAGGACGATTCTGATGTTGAATTATTGAAAATCTTCAAAAAAAATCAAGCTCTGGATGTGAAAATTCATTTTAATAATGATATTAATTCTTTATATAATGGTATAATTAATACTTCTAATAAGCTTTCTAATTCTACTAAAAACTATGGGTCGGTATTGATAACACAATCTGACTCAGGTGTTGTTTACTCCTCTACCAGTGTTATAAAGATTGTTGATGCTTTTTATCCGTCACTGGCTTTAAAAATGTATTTAGTTGCCAATAATACAAATGAAGTGGAATTTTATCCAGAATATATGTATATTCCTGTAACAGGTTTAAAAATACCATATAATGTAAATCTTTCTACAGGATTATTTCAAAATAGTATAAGATTTTATGATAATATACCTGGGTCGGATTATTCTCATTTTTCATATCCCGCATATTTGATTTTGGAAACCTATTATGCTTTAAAATCCGGAATTACACCAGAGAATCATCCTGAACTTTTTGTAGATATTTCAAAAGGTGGTAAATATTTAAATCCGGAAATATTTAAAGATAAAATCATTTTAGTTGGAGCCAATATTGCAGGTCCGTCAGCCGATGTTCATATAACTCCTTTAGCTGAACGTCATCCGGGAGTTGATATTCAGGCAACTATTTATGATAACCTTCAAAGTTCTTACTTTTTAAGTTATAATGGTCTAGGTACAATATTTGTCGCGTTTTTAATATTATCTTTAATTGCATTTATTTGTATTTTGCGCAGTAAGTTCTTAAGCGGACTTTTAACAATATTTTTTGTTGATCTTATTTATATGATAATTGTGTGTGGGTTTGCTTGTAATGGACATATTATGTCATATTCTGTGCCTTTAGTTTGTCAATTTGTAACTGTTATTTTTGGGTATTCTTTTAAATTTATTACTGAAAATCGTAATAAGGAAAAGATTAAACAGGCAATGGGTAAATATTTATCACAAGATATTATGAAGAATGTTGTGAATAATATCGATGATCTTAAACTTGGTGGCAAACGTGCTGTTGTAACGGTTTTGTTTTCTGATATAAGAGGATTTACAAGTCTGAGTGAAAAAATGACTGCAGAAGAAGTTTCTCTAATTTTAAATGAATATTTTGCAGAAATGGAACCAATTATTACAAAATACAATGGTGTAATCAATAAATTTATCGGGGATGCTGTTATGGCAATTTTTGGTGAACCCGTTCAGGATATTAACCATCCGCAGAACGCTGTCAAATGTGCTTATGAAATGCTTAAAAAAGTTGAATACTTACGTGATAAATGGATTTATGAGGGAAAACCTAAAATAGAAATCGGGGTTGGTATAAATACAGGTGAAGTTTTTATTGGAAATATTGGTACTGAAACTCGTATGGAGTATACGGTTATTGGAGATACCGTTAACCTTGCTTCTAGAATTGAAAGTTATAATAAAGTTTATAAAACAAATCTATTAGTAAGTTCCTCAACATACGAACATATTGCAGAAATTGCAGATGTTATCAAGATAAATGAGGTTCAAATTCGAGGTAAAGCTAAAAAAATGAATATTTATGAGGTTTTAAGAATAGATAGAAATTAAAAATCCCGCATTATTTGCGGGATTTTTAATTGTGTTTGAATGTTAATATACCTTTACCTGTAATTTGTAAATTGAAGCGGATAATCATATTTTTCTTCATTTTGGCGAAGCATTTGGATTACTGCTTGTAAATCATCTTTATCTTTTCCTGTTACTCTAACCTGCTCTCCTTGGATAGACGCTTGAACTTTTAATTTTGTTGCTTTTACGTCAGCAACAATTTTTTTAGCAAGTTCTTGTGTTAAACCTTTTTTTAGTTCAAAAACTTGTCTTACGTTGCCGCCTAAAGCGTTTTCAACAGGTTTTGGGTCTAAAATTTTAATACTAATATTTCTTTTAACAAGTTTAGATTGAAGTATATCAATAATATTTTTTAACTTCATTTCATCATTTGTTGTGATGGTTACAGATTTATCTGCTTCTAAATCTACTTCTGAATTAGAATTTTTTAAATCAAATCTTGATGTTAATTCTCTTTTTACCTGGTCAATTGCGTTAACCAGTTCTTGTTTATTGTACTCTGATACAATATCAAAACTGCATTCTTTAGCCATAACATATACTCCTTTTTTTCTTATTTTTATAAGATAGCATAAAAAAGCAGGATTCACAAATCCTGCCTACACACACTATATATATTTCTATTACGGGGATAATTTAAGGCCTTGAAAATTTAGTTTTAATCTTAGTTGCTAAATTTTTTATACCTTGCCAAGCTTTTGATAAACCTTTTTTACCGTATTTCCAGCAAAGAGCACCACCAACTACTGCTGCAGCTACTTTAAATACAGTTTTCCAGGTCTTTTTATCTTTCTCTTTCTGTGATTCTATTTCAACTTTATCTCCAAGAAGGCTGCCTCTCATTGTGATTCCGTCCATTGTACCGGTGACTCCCGGAATAAACCCAAAGCTTCCGCCCATTGTTGGAGGTGCCATTGGAAGTGTTCTGTTAAGGTTTGCATAACCGATATCTTCAGTCAATGCTGGACAACTTAAATTATATTGAGAACTGTCAAACATAATAAATACCTATAACCTTGCCTACATCTATATAAAGTATTTTTTTGTTAAATAATTTACTTTTTATTAAAAATTTGGTTTAATATTCTTAACAATATGAGGGTTAAGATATGAACATGTTTAAAAGATGGTATGATGCTGATGCGGCTGTAAGTCGAGCAATTAAAGAACTTGAAAAATCTTCTGAAGATATTCAGGTTCGATGTGCTGATTATATTATTGACTTGTTAAAAGATGTCGAGCTTGAAAAATTAAGCCTTGAAGACCAGTACAATTATATTATGCGCAGATGGTACGATAAAAATGTTAAGGTGTCACATGCGATTGAATATTTGCGTTTATCTCCAAAGGAAGTTAGACGTGAAACAGCTTTGAAGGTTTTGGATTATCTTAAAGAATTGTCAAAAAAATAAGCTTAACATTTAGACATTTTATTTATTCTGTAGTTTAATGAATGTATGGAGAGGTATTGTGTCTGAGGAAAGATGTAAAAAGGTTATAGATTTGTTTTCAAATCATAAAAATAACTGTGTATCGCCTGATGTTCAAGAACGGGTAAAGTTTTATGCCGGTTTTAATTATGTAAAACTTAAAAAAGATACAAATGGTAATAGGTTTAATAAGGATAATTTATTAAATTATTCATCGAAATGTCATTATATGGTTACCGTAATGAGAGAATTGGATGGAGAAGTTATTCTATATAGTTACGATGTTCCAAATTCTGATTTGTTTAAATTTATGAAGTCTTTTGATGAAAATACCCTGGATGGAACAATTATAGAAATTGACAAATATTTCCCGGAAGATTTAGCATAAAAGAGAAAAAGAAAAATGTGTTTTTTTGAAAAATATCATGAAAGTTTATTTAAATGTACAAAACCTTATCAATACGTAGGTGGAGAGTATTTATCCCATAATAAAGATTTTGAGAGTGCAAATATAAGATTTGCATTAGCCTTTCCGGATAAGTATGAAATAGGTATATCCAATTTAGGTGTTCGTGTATTATATGAACTAATAAATCGCGAAGAAAATTTTATGTGTGATAGGGTATATGCACCAGAGCTCGACTTTAAACCTGAAATCTTATATGGTGTTGAATCTAAAAAAACATTAAAAGAATTTGATGCAATTGGATTTTCGCTTCAATATGAAATGGCTTATCCAACTGTTTTAAAAATGCTTGAAATGTCGGGAATTCCATATAAAAATTCAGATAGAGCAGATGAGGATCCAATTATTATGGCAGGTGGTCCTTGTGCCTTTAATCCGTTACCTTTGTCTGATTTTATTGATGTTTTTATGATCGGTGATGGGGAGGAATCTATAGTTGAAGCTTGTAAAATTTTAGAGCAAACTAAAGGACTACCGCGTACAGAACGTATAAAAGCTCTTTGCGAAGGACAAAATTCTGGCCGCTGGGGAGTAAATGGCAGTTTTTGTCATTCAGAACTTTATTCAGAGTCTTCAACAATAAAACCTACTCAAGTTAAAAAACGTATTGCTCAATTAAATTATGATACAGCATTAAAATCTTACCCTATACCTTATTCTTCATCTATTCAGGATAGGGCTGTAATAGAAATTCGCAGAGGCTGCGGTAGGATGTGCCGCTTTTGTCAACCGGGGCATGTTACTTTGCCGATTCGAGAAAGAAGTGCTGAAGATATTATAAAAATTTCAAAAGAACTAGTGGATAACACCGGTTATGATGAATATTCGCTACTTTCTTTATCCTCAAATGATTACGCAAATATCAATGAAGTTATAAAAGAGCTTGCAGTGGATTTTAATGAACGAAAAATTTCAGTATCACTTCCAAGTCAAAGAATTGATGGGTTTAATTTAGAACTTGCAAACTTAGTCCAAAGTGTTCGAAAATCAACCATGACATTGGCTCCGGAAGCTGGTAGTCAGCGCCTTCGTGATGTTATTAAGAAAAATATTACAGAAGAACAAATTATGAATGCCGTTTTGACATTGTATGAAAATGGCTGGTCTAGAGTTAAGTTTTATTTTATTTGCGGGCTTCCAACTGAAACAATTGAAGATATGGAAGAAATGGCAGAATTATTTAGACGTATTCGCTATCGTTCAAGATTGTTGAAAAAAGAAAAAGGATTAAAACATTCTCTTGATTTAACCTGTACATTATCTATATTCGTGCCAAAACCTTTTACTCCGTTTCAATGGTGCGGTCAAATGGATTTGGCGAAAGTTACTGAACATATTCATTATCTTGTAGAACAGGTTAAGCATATCAAAGGTGTAAAAGTTAATTATCATGAAAAGTGGGTTTCATTATTAGAAGCTGTTTTAACTCGTGGCGATAGGTCTTTATGCAGATATATTGAAGCTTTATATAAAAAAGGCTGTTATTTGGATGCCTGGGGTGAATATTTTAATAAAGATATTTGGTTTGAAACAGCAAGTGAACTTGGTATTGATTTAGCTGCATTGGCGCAAAAACAGTATTCACTTGATGAAACTTTACCATGGAATTTTATTGATATAGGAATTAATAATGAATGGTTTAAAGAAGAATATAAAAAAGCATTTGCGATTACTTTGGCCTCTCCTCATGTTGTACCAACATGTCAGCAACACTGTGTAGGATGCGGGGTTTGTCAAAATTTTGGTGTAAATAAAGTTATGGCAGCCCCATTTAATGCGAGCGATGCTGCGCAAAACATTGCACAGCAGATAAAAGAGCCGTTTGATCCTTCTCAAAATCCTAAAAATGTTAAAGAAACATTTAGATATCGTATAAAACTAACGAAAACCGGAACGTTAAAGTATTTTTCTCATCTTGATTGGCAGAATACCTTTATGAAATCAATTTCACGTTCAGAGCTTAAGGTTGGGTATTCATATGGCTACAATCCTACAATGAAAGTGTCTATGGGGATAGCTCTGCCTCTGTTTTGTGAAAGTTTAGGAGAGCTTGTTGATGTCGAACTTCTGGAATGTTACGATGAAATTTTTGTTAAAACTGAACTGTTACGAGTCTTACCTAAAGAGTGTGAGGTAATTTCAGTGCAAAAAATTAACAAGTCAGAATCTTCAATAGATCAAACAGCTTGTTGGGCAGAGTATAAAATTAAAATTTTCAATAAAGGTGTTTACTCTTTCGAAGATTTAGTATATAATACAAAAAAAGTTTTATCTTCTGATGAAATTATTATCGAGAAGAAAAACAAAAAAGGTTTAGTTAAAAAAACAGATATTAAAAAATCTATTGGGGCATATCGCTTTGAAGATAATTGTCTGTTCATAGTATTAAAGACCGGTCAAGGTAGTGAAATCCCACCGCTCAGGGCTGATGTTTTAATGAATATTATTGCGCCTGATGTCGTGTTTGATATTACACGGGTAAAATTTTTAACCGAGTCTTTGCATGAGTTATAGAAAAGGAATTTGTATGAACGAAAGAAATCGAAATTCAAATCAAGCAACTGAGAAAAAAATTGTTATTGCAGAACGTGATAATATTGCAGCTGTTTTAGAAAATAAAAAAGTAACAGACTTTTTTATTCATCGTGGTGATGTTTTGTTAGGTGATGTTTATCTTGCTACAGTTGATAATATTCTACCAAGTATTGATGCAGCCTTTGTTAATGTTGGAACCGATAAAATGGGGTTCTTGCACGCACAAGATGTTATGGGCAAAGGTACATTAAAGGAAAAACTTTCACCAAAACAAAAACTTGTTGTTCAAGTAGTAAAAGAACCAACAGGTCACAAAGGTCCAAGAGTTACTACAGAAATAAGTCTTCCTGGACGTTTTCTTGTTTTGATGCCTAATGAACCGGGTGTTAGTGTAAGTAAAAAAATTGAAAACTCTAAAGAGCGTGCAAGGTTAAAATCAATTATTAACTTAATCAAACCGGTTGGTGTTGGTGTAATTATCAGAACCGAAGCGGAAGGACAATCGGAATCAGATATTCAAGAAGATTTAGAAATTCTTTTGGAAAAATGGAATAATATTATTACATCAGCAGAATCACTAACTCCGCCAAATTTAATTTATAGAGATCAAGATTTATTGTATAGAGTTATTCGTGAAGCTTGTACTGATGATGTTAATGAAATTGTTGTAGATACGCCGTTTGCACTTAATCGTGTTCAAAATATTCTGCAAAACTGGCACATGTCTAAAGGTATTCAAGTAACTTTATATAAAGGTACAGAACCGCTTTTAGTTGCTATGGATATTCATAAAGAAATTAAAGCTGCTTTAAATGTAAAAGTTAATATGCCATCAGGCGGTTATTTATTTATTCAGCAGACAGAGGCTCTTACTGTAATTGATGTTAACAGTGGTAAATTTATCAGTTCCGCAACTCAAGATGAAACAATTTTGAAAACTAATATAGAAGCAGTTCATGAAATTGCTCGTCAATTAAGACTTCGTAATATTGGCGGTATGATTATTGTAGACTTTATTGATATGATGTCAAGGGCTGATAAATTAGCGATGATGGAAGAACTTGAAATCGCATTAGAACCGGATAAAGCCAAACCGCAGGTTGGACAGTTGTCAGATTTAGGACTTGTTGAATTGACGCGTCACCGTCAAGGACAGTCATTATCTGAAATCTTTACAAAAAAATGTCCACACTGTCAAGGTAGCGGATACTTTATGATGGATTTTAATTTTGCGACACCGACTGCCGAAGGTGAATATCGTGCAAAAGCTGCGAAAGTTAAACTCCCAACAGGTAACTTCAAGAAAAATAATAAATTTAATAATAAAAATAACCAACAAACACAACCAGTAGAACCAGTTCAGGAACAACCGCAAAAGGTCGTAGTAGAAACTGATCCATCTGCAGTTGTAGCTGAAGAAGTTATTAAAAAAGAAAATAATAAACGTAAGAATAATCGCAAAGGAGTAAATAAAAGTGGAAGTATAGATGCAGTATCTCCAGTTACAGAAGAAGCTGCAGTTGAATCTCCGACTCCGGAAATTCCTGTTGCGGTTGAGGTAACTCCAGTGGAAGAATCTGTTGCCGAACCGAAAATTAAAGGTAAATCAAGAAAAAGAAAAGCAACAGTAAAAAAAGAACCTGAACCTTTGGCAGAAGAAGCTGCTCCGGTAGAAGCTCCGGCAGAATCTGAAGAATTAGCTTCTGTAGCTGAAGAACCTAAAAAGAAAACAAGACGTCCGAATCGAGGTTCTTCAAAAGCTAAAACGACCAAAAAATCTAAAAAAACAGAGGAAAATAGTGAAGAATAAATTTATTTATAAATTTATGTATGCAATCTCAGTGGTGATTTTTTTCACTGCTGACTTTGCATGTTCTACTCCGTCTGCGAAAGCTGCAGTCAAAACTCTTATGACAAAATATTCACTTGCAATGTTTGGAGTTGTATTTTTTACAATTTTGATATATGCAGGTTTATCTATTTATAATAAATTTTTTGTATCTTCACAAATAAAGGATTTTAAGCTTAGTAGAGATTCGTTGAGGTCTCCTTCAGATAAAGATGAAGCTGTTATAATGTTTCTTACAAAAAATCGATTGAAATAAAGGAAAATAATGAAAAAAGCTTTTGGAATGATTGAATTTCTGGTGATTATTATCGTTATTATAATTTTGTATTTTACTTGTTTTCGTTCAGATTTCGGACGTTCAAATCCTTTTGATGATAATGCAAAAATAGATTCTCAACAGGAAATCATTGATGAGAAAATTCAGGGAATAGAAGATAATAAAGCTTTAAGGAAAAGAATAGAAGAAAATTTAAATAAAGGGTATTAAATGAAAAAATCGACACTATTTGATATAATATCACCAGTTATGGTTGGTCCCTCAAGTTCTCATACTGCGGGGGCTGTACGATTAGGACTTTTAGCCAAGAATATTTATAAAAACAAACCCAAAAAAGTTGTTTTTAAGCTTTATAATTCTTATGCGCATACCGGCAAAGGACATGGAACAGAAAAAGGACTTCTTGCCGGAGTTTTGGGGCTTAGTGTTGATGATAGGCGGATTAAAGATATTTTTAATTCAGATGTTGCAAAAGAAATTGAGTACAAGTTTGAATACTGTGATAATTTTAAATATCATCCAAATGCAGTAGATATAACATTTTATGGTGAAAATAATATGTTTATTTCCGGAGAATCTGTTGGTGCCGGTGAAATTGCTGTTAGAAAAATCAACAACTTTTCTGTGAAATTAACCGGCAAATATAATACGGTTTTAATTGTATATAAGGATAAGCCTGGAATGATTTCTCAGGTATCTTCAGCGTTACAGTATCATAATATAAATATTGCATCACTATTTTGTGATAGAAATGCGAAGGGAAAAGAAGCTTCAATGATAATCAGTGTTGATGGTAATTTGAATAAGAAAATTGTTGATATTATTGAAGAAATTCCGGAAGTTTATTTTGTAAGTTATATAGAAAAATTGGAACAGTAATTATGGAAATGAATATTAATACTTTTGAGCAGCTTCACAATGAATGTATTTCAAAAAATAAGGCTATATATGAAGTCGCGCAGGAAAATATGGCATACTCGGCTGATATTTCGGTAGAGGAAGTTAGAGCTTTTACTAATAGAAGTCTTTTTGCTATGAAAGAAGCAATTCAGTCAGGTATGATAAGTAAAGAATTGTCTATGAGTGGTATGTGTGGTCAGGATTGCCATAAAATGCAGTATCGTTTTAAAAATGAACCTGCAATGTTTGGACAACTTTTTGAAAAGATTATTGAATATGCTCTTGCAACAAGTGAAGAAAATATTAGAATGGGTAAAATTGTAGCATGTCCTACAGCAGGGTCTTGCGGAATTTTACCTGCAACACTTAATGCGGTCAGTGAAGTCTATAATTATTCCGAATGTGAACAAATAAATGCACTTATTACTGCAGGTGAAATAGGAAGAATTATTTCAGTAAAGGTTGCCTTAGCAGGTGCTGTTGCCGGATGTCAGGCAGAATGCGGAACCGCATCAGCAATGAGTGCTGCAGCTATTTGTCAGCTTAGGGGAGGGAATGTATCTCAAATTCTTAATGCTTCGGCTCTAGCTTTAAAAAATCTTTTAGGTTTAACTTGCGATCCTGTTGCAGGACTTGTTGAGGTCCCTTGTGTAAAGCGAAATCCTTTCCTGGCTATTCATTCTATAACGGCTGTCGAATTAGCATTATCCGAAGTTGAATCGAAAATTCCTATTGATGAAGTTATTGATGCAATGGAGCAAACAGGTGCTTTAATGTCACCTACATTAAAAGAAAGTTCTCAAGCCGGACTGGCAGTAACTAAAACAGCACTCAATGTTCAGAAAAAAGTCTTTGGGTAAGAATAGAAAACCCTTCCGGTGAGAGAAGGGTTTTTAGTATGTCATAGTAGTAATACTAAAGAAGAAGATAAAGAGTTGTATATTACATATGTAGTAGAATATACTTTTGTTTGAATTTTGTCAATATTTGTAAAGCTTTGTTAACTATAATAATTATTTGACATAAAAAAGTTTAGCATTTACACTTGATGTATGGCTAATGTATCTTTAATTGTTCCTGTTTATAATGTTGAAGATTTTTTGGCAAGATGTTTAGATTCTTGTATAAATCAGTCATATTCTGATATTGAAATTATTTGTGTAAATGATGGTTCTACAGATGATTCCCTAAATATTTTAGAACATTATCAAAAATTGGATAGTAGAATAAAGATTATAAATAAAGAAAATGGCGGATTATCTTCTGCAAGAAATGCAGGATTAAACATTGCACAAGGGAAATATGTAATGTTTGTGGATTCAGATGATTTTATTTCTTCTGTTGCCATTGAAAAATTATTTAGTAATGCGGAAAAATATAATTCGGATTTCGTTATATTTGATTATATAAATGCTAAAAAAGATTGCTCCACTCAAATTACATTGGATGCATCTGAATTGTCAGAAGGAAATATTTACAATATAGATGTGATTCCTGGGGATTTATACAATCATATTCCTATTTCTGTCTGGAGTAAGTTTTATAAAACAAGCTTTTTAAAAGAAAATAAAATCTTTTTTGATGAAGGACTTATATTTGAGGATGTGGCATTTTTCCCTAAGGTTTATACAAAAGCAAAACGTATTACTTATCTGAAGGAACCTTTGTATTCATATACGTTATCTCGAGATGGGCAGATAATGACAAGTAGAGGCAAAAAATTAGTTCACATTTTTGATGTATATGAAATTGCAGAAAAAGCATTAATTGAATCCGGATATTATCAAAAGTGTCGTCATGCTTTAGAACTATCAATGGTAGCTGATATAATATGGAAGTTTGATATAATTGATTCTGAATTAAAACCGGAATTTTTTTCTCAAATCCTGAAAAAATATAGGAATATTGATTATGATTACTATAAAAGTATCAAAGTTCCTGATTTTGTGCAGTATGCATTGAGAAAGTATAAATCGGTTAATAGTGTTTCAACGTATGATGAATTCATGAAGCTTAAGGGGGATAATGTTATTTAATAATCCTAAAATATCAATAATTATTCCTGTTTATAATACTGAGAAGTATCTAAAAAAATGTTTAGATTCATTGATTTATCAAACATATTCAAATCTTGAAATAATATGTATAGATGATGGTTCTGCAGATCAAAGTTTACGTATTTTATGTGAATATGCTAATAATGATTCCCGTATTCAGATTATTAAACAAGAAAATAAAGGACAAAGTGCAGCAAGAAATGCTGGAATTCTTGCTGCTGCAGGAGATTATATTTCCTTTATAGACTCTGACGACTGGGTTTATCTTACTTTATATCAAACTTTTGTTAATTTAATAAAAAATGCTCAAAAGGATATTGATATTTGGATGTTTAATATAGCAGCTTACGTTGAAAGTGAAAACGATATTAGACCAAGATTGTTTTTTGAAGCCTCAGATTGGAATAATCACATTACAGATAAAGTGATACATACTTTTGATGATTGTATGCGTCCATTTTCACGAAATTTGTCTGTCGCAAATAAAATATATAGGAAAGAATTTTTAAATCAATTAAATCTTCTGTTCCCAGAGGGACTTAAATATGAAGATCAATATTTTTCGTTGAAAGCTTTTTTGAATGCTAAAACTATTATGTTTACTGATAATGTTTTTTATAGGTATCGAAATAATCATAGTTCATCTATATCTTGTAGAATCTCAGAAAAAGTTTTTGATATCTTTAAGATAATAGATTTTATAGAGCAGGAAGTAATAAGGTTAAATGTTTATGAATCTTATAAATATGCGCTATTTCAATATAAATATAATACATATTTTCAGTATTATGCATTATGTCCGCATAATTTGAAAGAAACTTATTATCAAGAAATGAAATCACGTTTAATAAAAGGCTCACAAATGAATCTACATCCTCAAATCTTTACTAAATTAAATAATTATGCTTTATTTGAGTTAATTCGGGATAATGATAGAAAAACTTTTGAAAAATTTTTACATATCGATTAACTTCACATGAATATAAATCTCGGGTTAAAATAGTTTCTAAAGATGAACACACGGACTGCTATCAACAAAAAATTGGGGAGGTTTATGTCTCATCAATTGTTTATGGCTCAGGATATTTCAAAAAGAAAAAGTGTAGAAAAATAAGAGTTATTTATATTTGTTTTCTTGATGAAAGTGGTATACCATTCTGGGGGTATGCCATTGTAAAGAGTCACATGGTTTGATTACTTAGTTCATATGATATGATTATTTTGGATAAAGAAAATAAAAATTTTGTAATAATTAAGCAATTTTTGCGATCAAAAATACTTCATATAAATATATAGGGGAAAATAAGGATATTTTTATGGGAAAAGTTGATTTAAGCATAAAAATTGCTGAAAGAATAGGCTTATTTGGAAAAGCTGGTAGAAGTCTTGTTAGAAAACCTGTTCCAATAACCAAAAATACTATTTTTGCGTATAAACCAAACTATGACAGAGCTGTTAGATCTTGGAACAGAAAATTACTGGAGAACGGATATAATAGTCAAACTGCACAAAAAATATCAAAACTTAAAGTTAAAGAAGATATGATTACTTGGGGTAAACCTTTAGAATGCACAAATCTTCCCAGAAGATATGAAGATCCTAAATTATTAGATATGGGAAGTTTAGGAGAAGATGCAAGTACATATGTAATGGATATAACAAATAAGGCACGAGCCATTGAACGAGCAAAATTCAACCCGATAATTGCCGAACGGATGAAAACTAATCCAGAATTATTTGCATTATCAGAAGAAGAAGCTCTAAGTAAAACTATTTTAGATAGGGCATTTACAAAAGTTCAGCCTAATGCAGTTACTTCAATAGAATATCGTGGTGCTGCGTTACGAAAAGATAGTGTTGAATATAGAAATTTATTAAAATTAGAAAAGGGGAATATTCATACTGAACCAGGTTATATATGGACATCACCAAACCAAGGTTATGTCTTTGGAAGATATGCTGATGCATCGGGTGGATTTAAACCACAAGCAAGTATAAAATATCATATATTAATGCCAAAGGGTAGTAAAATGTTATGTGTTGATAGATTAAATCCTGAAACACTTCTAAGTTATAATTCTCAATTTAAAGTGCATAATATTCAAAAATCAGATAATGGTAATATTCAGTTATTTTTAGAATACTTATCTATATAAATACTTATACATTCAAATCTGCAATAATTTCTTCTAAAGGTAATAGGTCAGATTTACTAATCGGACTCAAACCAGACTTGGCTTATACTTAGTATTTGCAAGTAAATTTGGCATTTTTGATAAAAATTTCATCCATTTCAGACCATCAAAAGACCGATTTGACCGTTTTGAAATAGAAATAATCAACTAACTTTCGACCGCCTGTGTTTTAGTAGTGTTGGGCAAGTATACCCAACCGACTGTTACAATCTTTCCGACTAAATTACTCAAAAAAGTACAGCCATTCCGCACTAAAAGTCGAAGAGGTATAGGAAATTTTGTTCTTTTTGAAAGTGATATTTTTTATTTAACATTAAAAAAAGACGATATTTCTATCGTCTTTTTTACTACGCTCGGAGGGATTCGAACCCCCGACCTTTTGGTTCGTAGCCAAACGCTCTATCCAGCTGAGCTACGAGCGCATATCTATTTACTCCATTATCATAATAAAAACATAATTAAATTTCAACTACTTAATAAAATATTTTTAAAATGGAAATATTTTTAATATTGTGGTACTGCTGTAAAATATAATTAAAATATAATGATAAGGAGAATAAAATGAGGTTATCAAAAAGAGAAATGGAGATTTGTAAATACCTTGCCGAAGGTAAGAAAAATATTGAGATTGCTAAAATATTATATCTTAGTGAGCATACTATAAAATCTCATGTCAGTGATATTATTGCAAGTTTAGGTGCCGCAAACAGAACTCAAGTTGCTTATATTTTAGGTAAAGAAAATATTATAAAGATTTAACATTTTTGCTATTTAAAATAATCGATATATAATCTTACTAGGAAAAGGTTATGAAGAATATTTTTATAAAATTGCTATGTATATTTACGTTTATCCTGTGTTTTGCTGTAAATGTTTTTGCAGCTGATTTTAATATCACGTCTGTAACTTATGATAATTCATCATCCTTCCTGGCAATAAATACTTTTGATAACGAGGATACAAATTTTTCAGTAACTCCCAAAATTTATGTTATAGAAGATGAACAAAAAGCTTACTTTGATATAAATTCTGCAATATTAAAATGTCCGGCTCAGGAGTTAGTTGTAAATTCTCCGGGTATAAATCAAATAGCAGTGAAACAATTTTCTACTAATCCAGATATTGTCAGAATTTTAATAAAATATAACGAAGGGTACAATCCTAAAAATATACAACTTCGAAAGCTAAATAATACTCTTTTTGTATGGTTTCGGCAGCCACAAGTACAAAATTATTATTTTCAACAAATTTATGGGGAAATCTTATCTGATATTACCCGGTTTTATGAATCTATTTCTATTCAAATCCCGGTTCTTTCTAACCAAAATAATGTCATGAATCAAATAAATTCAGCATTTAATATTGCAACAAATTCAGAACCTGAGTTTGTTTTAACCAAAAAGGATATAATTTTACCTACAAAATATTATCTTGATAATGTTAATGTCAAGACTAATTCAATACATATTACAGGTAACGGTTCTATAACTTTGTCAAAACCTTTTATGTTGTCAAACCCTTCTCGAATTGTTTATGATATACCAAATGCGTTTGTAAATACAGTATTACGTAATAAGGATATTGATATTAATCAGGAAGAATCTATAAAAATCGGACAGTTTAACCGTGATACTGCAAGAATTGTTATTACAAGTCCGAATGCAGATAAATATGTTCCTGTAATTTATGGGGATGCGCAACGAGTTGCTTTTATTAATAAAACAACTAGTGCACATAATTCTTTATTCTCAACAAAATCATCTTTAACTTCAGTAGTAGATGAAATTACTGAAGCAAATTCTCATTCTATAAAAATGATTTTTTCTAAACCTGTGATTTATGCACTTGATAGAACTTTAAATTCTATGGATTTATTACTTTATAATGCAGATAAGTCACAAAACCTTAGGGTTAATTCAAAAACATTTTTTGACGGAGTAACTCTTACGGGCTTGAAAGGTGGAGGGTTAAAGTTATCTATACCAATGTCTGCCGTGGATAAATTAGATATTCATGCCGGTCATGATGCAAAAACCTTAAGAATTAAGGTGAAATCAGAAAATTTAATTTTAACTTCACGAATGGAAGAAATAAATTCTACTCCTGCTGCTTCAGTTAAAACATCAAATAAAAAATATATTGTTATTGACCCTGGTCATGGTGGCTCTGATCATGGTGCTATACGTAATAATATTTCTGAAAAAAATATTACTCTTGATATTTCAAAGCGCGTTCAAAAACTTCTTGAAAAGAAAGGATATGAAGTTTATATGACACGTGATAAGGATGAAACCGTTTCTTTACAGGAAAGAGTAGATATTAGTGAAAATGTTAACCCGGATATATTTGTTAGTATACACGTAAATTCAAGTAATAGTGAATCTCCTCATGGACTGGAAACTCATTATTATAAGGATAATAGTCTTCAGCTTGCAAAAACAGTTCATGCTTCTATGTTAAATAATATTAGTGCAAATAATCGTGGGTTGTTTAAATCAAAATTTTATGTTATAAATCATACGACAGCTCCTGCTATACTTGTTGAAATCGGGTTCCTGTCTAATCCGTCGGAAAGAGCACAGCTTGTCACTGAAAGCCGAAAACAGGCAACTGCTAAGGCTATAGCTGAGGGTATAAATGACTACTTTAAATGATATAAATAGTAATGCACCAATTGCATTTTTTGATTCTGGTATTGGCGGTTTAACTGTTTTGAATAAGGTGAAAAAGCTTTTACCATATGAAAATTTTATCTATTACGGTGATACTCTACATATGCCTTATGGAGAGAAGACAAAAGAACAATTATTAGAATATTCTGATAATATTTTTAAATTTTTTGAATCCCGTGGTTGCAAGGCTGTTGTAATGGCTTGTAATACAACATCATCTGTTGTATATGAAGAAGTAAAAGATAATTATAACTTTAAATTATACCCGATAGTTCAATCTGTAGCTGAAATTCTTTCAAAACTCAATATTGAACGGCTTGGAGTTTTTGCAACTCGAGCAACTATTGAATCTAAGGCTTACGAAAATAATATTGCAAAGTATAATCCAAATATTAAAGTTTTTGGACAATTTTGTCCTGATTGGGTGCACTTTGTTGAAGAAAATTCTATGGAAGAAACTAAAAATATTGAAATTATCAAATTTGATTTAGATAAAATGTTAAGTAATAATCCTCAAAAAATAGTATTAGGATGTACACATTATCCGTTTTTACTTGATATTTTGTCAAGATTTACTCCAAAAGATATGTTTATTGACCCGGCATTATATTTTTCAGAATTTATTAAGAATGACTTGGCAAAATACGGACTATTAAGACAAGCCGGAACGGGTTTTGAAGAATTTTATGTGAGTTCTTCACCTGAGTTATTTATGTCTTCATCTAAAATGTTTTATGATATAAAAGAAGTACCGCAGCTTTTAACTTTCTAAAATTCTTTTTAGTGCGTCTTTATATGTTTCAATTTCTATAATATTAGAGTTTTTGAAAAGTTTATTTTTTGTCACATCAAGTTCTGTTTTGTTCTCTTTTATTGCGTAAATTGGAATTTTACGTTTTAAGGCTTCAAAAACAGGTGTTGAACCAAGAGAATTATAAGGCATAAGAAGGAAATTTAAATCAGAGATGTTCAATCCAACATTTAAATTAGTTGAAATTTTGGGTGCTTGGGAAAGACCAAGAAGAATACAAGGTAAAAATGTTGGAGTAATATATTCAGATGCTGATTTCGGGTTAACAATATCCGGGTAAATTTTGTAATCACGAAATGCCGGAGAATGTGCACAAGGGACTTTAAAATATTTTGAAACATAATGCGAAATAATGGCTTCAACACCACCGACAGGATCGGTACCTTCTCCATTTGCATAATTTGGGTTATCATTTTCAGGTTCTTCAAAAAGGCAGACTACAGCAATAGCATCACAACCTTGCGCTAAAAGTTTCTCACATGCTTTTCCAATCGTTTCCATATTTCTTACTGTACCGACAGAAATATTATCTTCGGTCATATAAAAATCAACGCCTGCTTCTTCTTCTGTAATAGTATGTGCGATAATATCAATTCCGTATACACATTTTACTGCATTTTGTGTATTGATATGAATATTTAACACATCAAGTGGTATAGCTTTATCATAAATTATTCCAATTTTATTTTGTATTGAAGGAATAAGGTTTATTTCACCTTTAAAAAATGAATCTAGCGTATAGCCTTCTGTATAAAGTATAGATTCTGTTATAGCAGAAAAGCCTCCGGCATTTACTACATTTGGATTTACAATAAGGTTTGTGTGTTGAGAAAACATTCTGGCATAGCTTCCTGCATCGCCTGCGTATCCTCCAATTGAAGCACCAATTCCTGTAGGTACAATAAATGCTCCTGTTTTTTTGTTATTATATTTCATTTAAATAATTCTCCAATCCGTGTAAAATAGCTTCTGCAGCTTTATCTTGAAACTCCGGATTAATAATTTTTGCATTATCTTCCGGGTTTATTAAATAGCCTAATTCAATAAGAATTGCAGGTGATTCTGTATTCCTAATAACTGCAAAACTTTCTTGTCGAACTTTATCATTATTCATACATAACTCACAAGTAAGAGATTCAAGAATTTTGTCTGCCAGTTGCTTAGACTGAGGGTAAAAATAGTAAATGCTTGAACCGCTTCTGTTTGATTTTGCCGCAGAGTCAGGCAAGGCATTGTTGTGTATACTGATAAATATATCAGAATCATTCTTTTGTGTTTTAAGGACTCTTGCAGACAAGGAAACTTCGGAGTCATTTTCTCTTGTCATAAATACGGTAGCTCCTGCCTCTGCTAACTTTTTTTGCAGCTTTTTAGAAATTGATAAGTTTATATCTTTTTCTTTATCTCCAAGACAACCTATTGTACCGAATTCTATTCCGCCATGTCCCGGGTCAATTGTAATTTTTAATCCTTCAAGCGGTTTTGTTGAAATGATTTGTGGATAATTTTTAACTTCAATAACAAGTTCTGTATTGTTTTTGTAATAGGTTTTATAACCAAACGATTTTCCTGTTTTATTTATGTGAAATTCAAATGTATTTTCAGGATAGCCTTGAACATTGTATACTACTAAATCTAAACCATTTACAACCGGTTCAAGTTTTGTAAAATTATCCTTTGTTATATAACTTCTTGTTTCACTTAAAATATATGGAACTTTTTTATTTAATTTGAGAGTATAAACACGTTTATGCAAATTTTCTTCATAAGTATAACTTGCAATTTTAGCCGGTACATTTTCAGATTCAGTCTTTGTTACCGAATTTTTATTAATCCAAGCATAGTCATCTCTTGCAAGCTGAACTTTGTAAAAATTACCTGCTTCACCAACAACTGTAAGAGGAATATCCTTTTCTAAGTGTTGAAGTCTATTTATTCCATTATCATAAGGTGTGGCTCGCAGCGGCACATTGGTTTCTTTTGTAAGGTAAGTTTGTATTGTATCATATAAATTTTGGTGTGGTTTTGCTTGTATAGTTGAGCTAGCTTTTCTTATGATTTTATATGTTTTAGTTTCTTTACCATTTGAAATATTAAATATATTTTCACCGATATTTAAATCTACGGGATAGTTAAATCCTCCCGATTCATGAATTTTTACTTCTTCAGAATTTATGTACAAACTTTTCTCATTCTTTTCATTGCCAATAAAAAATGTTACAGGAGAATTTATAATAGCACTTTTAGATTTTGGATAAACAATTTCTACAGATTTTGCACAAGTCCCAAAAGTCAAAATTGATATAAGTATTAGTAATTTTAGTGTTTTCATATTAACAATATACTATAATTTAAAGAAAATTATAATTTCGTAAATTTATTTAATAATTATGAAATTTGCTCCTCATTGTGATAAAATTGGAGTATTAAGGGATAGAAAATGAGAAGAGAAGATTCTGGGAAAAATAACAAACTTTCTAATAATAAATATTGTAATAAAGTAGCTAATGTTTTAGATATTGCATATTGTGTCATTATTATATTATTAGTTATCCATCTTTTTGTTTTACAGATTTTTGATCCTCGAAAATACAGAGAACGTGGAAAAATGCAGCGTTCAAGTCATGATTTTGCCGTGCGCGGAGATATTTATGACAGGCACGGTATAAAACTTGCTACAGATAGAATCTATTATAATATTTATGCTCGTCCTGTTGATTATTCAAAAACAGAAACACCAAGAAAGATAGCACATCTTTTTGCTCCTATTCTTGGAATTCCGGAAGCAAAATTATATCAAACTCTTTCTAATTCTAAATTACAGGTAATTGCAGTTAAAAAAGATGTTGATAGGGATACAGCAAAAAAAATAATGAAAATTATCAGTGAAAACAGTTTTCGCTCTATTAGCTTAGACAAGAAAAACACAAGAGAATACCCGCAAGGCATATTTGCATCACACGTTTTAGGATTTTATAACTTTGATGCCGGGGTTTCAAATGGAGTGGAATTAACTGCAAAAGATAAATTGGAACATGCTGTTCGGGCAACTTATGAAAAGACACGTGATGGTAAAATTATATATAAAATTCCGACGGATCCTGTTTTACCTACACGTAATCCGAAAGGACAAGACGTAACTTTGACAATTGATGCAGCAATTCAACACGTTTGTGAAAAAGAGCTTCAAAAAATGATTCAGGAAAAAGAAGCTTTGCGAGGTGCTGTTATTGTTATGAATCCTAAAAATGGTGAGATTTTAGCTTATGCAGTATATCCAACATATGATCCAAATCAGTTTCAAAAAGCAACAAATACTCAAATTAAAAATTGGACATTGACCGATGTTTATCCGCCAGGTTCAACATTTAAAACAATTACAGTTACAAGTGCTATGGAACTTGGTAAAATTAATGAAAATTCAATGATAGAAGACACTGGAAGAATGAAATTCGGTGGTTATACTATTGAAAACTATGATTACCATGAAAAAGGTGCTCCGGGCAGGATTAATCTGGTTTATTTATTTGAACATTCAAGTAACATTGGATCAGTTAATGTAGGCTTTTTAATGTCACATAAAGAATTTTACGATATGCTCAAGAAATTTGGGTTTGGGGAAAAATCCGGTATTGACCTTCCGGGTGAATCCTCAGGGCTTTTGGCTTCTCCAAAATTTTGGGACAGAGGTCTGCATATGACAATGTCATATGGCTATGGTACATCTGTTTCTATCATGCAAATGGTTTCAGCAGTATCAGCTTTAGCAAATAATGGTGTAAGAGTTACTCCTCACATTATCAAATACACTCCGGAAGAAGAAGCTGAAAAAGTTAAAAGAATTCAAACAATAAGCCCTGAAACTGCAAAAACAATAACAAAACTTCTTGCAATAAGTGTTAATAATGGTAAATCAACAATAAAACTTGATAAATACAATGTCGCAGCAAAAACCGGGACTTCCCGTAAACCATTAGAAAACGGCAGAGGATATTCAGGTGCTATGTATACATCTACTATCGGATATTTACCTGCATCAGATCCTCAAGTGTTGATATATGTTGTTGTAGATAGTGCAAGTAAAGGCCCGGTTTGGGGTAATACTGTTGCCGGACCGGTATTTCATGAAGTTGCAGAACAGACAGCCAGAATTTTAGATCTGAAACCGGATAAAATTCCCGCAAAATCAAAAGAATAATACAGGAGAAAATATATAATGAAATTAGATGAATTGATTGAATACTTAAAATACGAAGATTTAATAAACTTTAAAAATATTGATATTTCAGGAATTTCTTATAATTCCAAAACTACAAAACCTGGAGATATATTTATATGCTTAACAGGAGAGCATGCAGATGGACATGAATATGCAAAAATGGCTATAGAAAATGGTGCAGCAGCATTACTTGTAGAAAAAAAAGTTGAAGGAGTCAAAGTTCCTCAAGTTCAAGTTGATTCCACAAGGCATAAAATCGCTGATATAGCAGACCGATTTTATTCAAGTCCTTCTAAAGGTATTAATCTTATCGGTATAACAGGAACAAACGGAAAAACAACTGTTACACACTTGATTCAAAAGATTTTTGAGGAAAACCAAGAAAGATGTGCTCTTATTGGTACACTAGGGTACAAATTATCTTCAACAGGTGAATACAGAGATGCAAAGCACACAACTCCACAAGCCCCTGAACTGCAGGCTACATTACGTATGATTAAAGATGTTGAAAAAATTGATAATGTCGTAATGGAAGTGAGTTCTCATGCCTTAGAACAAAATCGTGTTGGGGGATGTCGTTTTAATGGTGCGGTTCACACAAATTTAACCCAAGATCATTTGGATTACCATATAACAATGGATAATTATTTTGAAGCAAAGGCATTATTATTTAGTCGTTTGGCTGAAAATGATTTTGCTGTTATTAACAGCGATGATGAGTATGGAGAAAAGTTTTTAGCAGTTGTGCCTGATGACGTAAAAAAATACACATATGGTGTAAAAAATAAAGCAGATGTTATGGCATCAGATATACATTTTTCATTAAACGGTGCGGAATTTAAACTTTGTATTAAAGGCGAAGAATACAATGTGAACTTGCATATGAATGGTATGTTTAGTGTTTATAATGTGTTAGCAGCTTTAACAACTGCACTTGCTCTTAATATTGATATTAAGGTTGCATTAAAAGCATTACAAAATGTTCATGGAGTTGCAGGAAGATTTGAAGTAGTGAATAAAAAACCGCTTGTAATTGTAGATTACGCACATACACCTGATGGTTTGGAAAATGTTTTAAAATCTGCAAGAGAAATTACTCCCGCAGATGGTAAACTTATTTGTTTGTTTGGCTGCGGTGGTGACAGGGATGCTACAAAACGTCCAAAAATGGGTGCAATAGCCCAAAAACTTGCAGATAAAATTGTAATTACAAGTGATAATCCGCGTTCAGAAGAACCTCAGCAAATTATTACTGATATTATTGCCGGTTTGCAGTCTGTAAATCCTGATATTGTAACTGTTGAACCTGATAGAGGTGAAGCTATTGCGTTATTAAAAACTATTGCAGATAATAATGATGTTGTGGTTATTGCCGGGAAAGGCCATGAAGACTATCAAATTCTGAAGGATAAAACAATTCATTTTGATGACAGAGAACAGGCAAGAAAAGTTTTTGCAGGGAGTGTTATATAATTAGTATCCCTTGGAAAATGGATACTAATTCAAGCCGACAAGCTTATAAATTGAGTGAGGCTGTATGTGTGAGGGTTTAAAATTATGAAAACACAACTTTTTATAGAACAGCATTTTCACGGTTGTTATGGAATCGATTTTAATACCGCAGGTGTAAATGATGTTTTACAATTATTACATAACATTCTAAATGAGGGTGTTGGGTATATTTTCCCGACATTAGTTACTGATTCTGTAGAAAATATAAAACGACAAATTCATATTATAAAAGAAGCTGCATTTAAGCAAACTGATGATATGGCAAGAATTTGCGGTGTTCATTTAGAAGGGATTTTCTTAAATCCTGAGAAAAAAGGAATCCATAATTCTGATTATTTTATGTTTCCCAATCTTGATAATTTTAAACTTATTGAAGATGATTTTATCAAAATTGTGACACTTGCACCGGAATTAGCAGATAAAGAATTACTGTCATATCTTCATTCTAAAAATGTAAAAGTTCAGGCTGGGCATTGTATCGGAAGTGATTTAACCGGGTGTCATGGTATTACTCATACATTTAATGCTATGAGTGGAATTTCTCATCGTGGAACTTCTACTGCTTTGAGTGCTTTAATTACAGACGGCATTTATACTGAAGTTATTGCAGATGGTATTCATGTTTCAGATGATGCACTTAAATTACTTTTTAAAACTAAAAGAATGAATGAAGTTTTATTAGTTTCCGATTGTTTACCTTGCACTCATAGTGCCATTAAAGAATTTACTTTTGCAGGCTCTAAAATATTTTTTGATGGTGAAAAGGCAACATCTGCTACAGGTACTCTTGCTGGTAGTACAAAACTATTGCCTGATATTGTAAAGATTTTGGGTAAGAAAGATATGTTTAACAAACAATATATTTCAAATTCATATGATTATCACAAACTAGAATCATATGGAGAAATTGAATGGGATGACGATTTTAATATAATAAAGGTTAGTTACTAATATGAGAAGTAATAATATTAAAGAAGGTATAGCAAGAACACCACATCGCGGGTTATTGATGGCAACAGGTGTTAGTAAAAAAAATATGAAAGCTCCATTTATTGGGATTGCAAGTTCCTTTTCGGACTTGGTTCCAGGACATATTGGAATGCGGGACTTAGAACGTCAAATTGAAAAAGGTATACATTCAGCAGGTGGTCAAGCTTTTATTTTTGGGGTTCCTGCTGTTTGTGACGGGATTTCGATGGGGCATTGCGGAATGAGGTATTCTCTACCTTCAAGAGATTTGATTGCTGACTGCGTTGAAACCGTTGCTGAAGCACACCAATTAGATGGTCTTGTGTTGTTATCAAATTGCGATAAAATTACGCCAGGAATGCTTATAGCTGCTCTTAGAATAAATATCCCGACAATTATTGTAACCGCAGGTCCAATGCTTGATGGAGAAAGCCGATGTGAGAAATTGACAATGATAAAAGGCTCATTTGAAGCCGTTGGAAGATTCAGAAGCCGTGAAATTGATGAAAAAAGACTTCTAGAATTAGAAGAAGAATCTTGCCCAACTGCTGGTTCATGTCAGGGTATGTATACAGCAAATACTATGGCATGTCTTGCTGAATGTATGGGAATGAGTTTACCGTTTTGTGCAACTGCTGCTGCTGTGTCTTCTAAAAAGCGCAGAATCGCATTTGAAAGCGGTATGCAAATTGTTGAACTTGTAAAAAATAATATAAAACCTCTTGATATAATTGACAAAGATACTTTACGAAATGCTATTATTTCAGATTTGGCGATGGGTGGGTCTACAAATTCATTCTTACATATTCTGGCTCTTGCTAATGCAGGAGGAATTGATGTAACATTAAATGATTTTGAAGAATTAAGTCATAAAATTCATCAGGTTGTAAAACTCGATCCGGCAGCCGTTCCAACGATGACAGATTTTCATAATGCCGGTGGTATTCCTGCTCTTTTAAAAACTCTACTTGATGCTAATATTGGTATTGTTGATAAATTAACAGCAAGTGGGTTAAAGCTATCTGAAATTACAAAAAATGCTTATATTGATACGAATTTAATTCATCCATATAGTGAACCGTTTACAACAAAACCCGGACTCGGGATTTTATACGGAAACCTTGCGCCTGATGGCTGTGTAACAAAAATCTCTGGCATTGAAGAATCATGTTATGAATTTGAAGGTTGTGCAAAATGTTTTGATTCAGAAGAAGATGCTATGAAAGCACTTGAGGGTGATGAAATTGTATCAGGTGATATAGTTATTATTCGCTATGAAGGTCCTAAAGGCGGACCCGGTATGCGTGAAATGCTTGCTCCGACATCTTTACTTGTCGGAAAAGGGTTAGGTACATCTTGTGCTTTAATTACAGATGGAAGGTTTTCAGGAGGAACCCGCGGAGTATGTATCGGACACGTATGTCCAGAAGCCGCAAATGGAGGAGTAATAGCTCTTATTAAAAATGGTGATAGAATAAAAATAGATATCAATACAAGAAAAATTAATCTTCTTGTTAGTGATGAAGAACTTTTGCTGCGCCGTAAGGAATTAAAACCTTTTGTATTAAAATGTAAATCCGGGTACTTAGCAAAATATGCTAAAAATGTTCAAGATGCATCTCACGGTGCTATTGCGGAGTAAAAAATGGAAGTGAAAATTAAAAATATTATAAAAGATACAAATTTAAAACATATAGCTATAATTATGGATGGTAACAGGCGCTGGGCAAAAAATAAAAATTTGCCGACGGCAATTGGTCATAAAAAAGGAGTAGAAGCATTAAAGGCAACTCTTAGAGCTTGTAACGATTATGGGATAAAATATCTTACAGTTTATGCTTTCTCAACTGAAAATTGGAATCGTAAGAAAGAGGAAGTAGAATTTTTGATGAATCTTGTTGCGGTGACACTAACTAATGAGTTGGAAGAAATGCATAAGGAAAATGTTCAAATTCGTTTTATTGGAGATTTAACAAGACTTTCTAATAATTTACAAAAAATTTTGGCTAATGCTGTTGAAACAACAAAAAATAATACCGGCGTAAGTTTACAGATTGCTTTAAACTATGGCTCTCGTGATGAAATTGTAAATGCTGTTAAAAATATTGTAATTTCCGGTGTTTCTGCTAAAAATATTGATGAAAAGCTAATAAATCAAAATCTTTATACTGTGGGCATTCCGGATCCTGATATCTTAGTGCGTACAGGTGGAGAACAAAGAATTTCAAATTATCTTTTATGGCAGATTGCTTATTCTGAAATAATTATTAGAAATGAATTCTGGCCGGAATTTGATAAAAATATTCTTGCAGAATGTATAAATGAATTTGGGAAAAGGCAAAGACGCTATGGAAAATAAAATAATAAAAATTGTATTTGCAACAGGAAATTTACATAAATTACAGGAAATTAATAAAATAGCAAAAGATTCAGGTATTGAATTTATTTTGCCGCCAGGAAATTTTGATCCGGATGAAACCGGGGAAACTTTTGAAGAAAATTCATATATAAAAGCAAAAGAGGCTGCATTATTATCAAAAACAATTTCTCTTGCTGATGATTCAGGCTTATGCGTAGAAGCTTTAAATGGAGCACCCGGGATTCATACTGCACGCTATGCTCCAACTGTGCAAGAAAGAATTGATAAGCTTTTAGCAAATCTTACCCACGCGTCTAATAGGAAGGCAAAATTTGTTTGTGCTATGACTTTAGTTGATGAATCAGGTAATATTTTGGATAAAGAAATCGGTGAATGTTACGGAGAAATTGCAAAATCCCAATCCGGTGTAAATGGATTTGGATATGATCCTATTTTCATTGTAGATGGATATGGTGTAACAATGGCAGATATGAGTGAAAACTTGAAAAACAAAATCTCTCATAGAAGCAAAGCTTTAGAAAAAATTATTTCTTATATTCAATCTGAACTATTATAATTGAAAGAGTATTTAATGAAAAAAAATATAATTATAATTCTTATAATTGTTTTACTTGCAATAATTGGCAGGTATGTTTATTCTGCACTAGGAACATATTTTAAAATGCAGGTAGTAAAAAAACGTCCGCCGGCAGCAGTTGTAGTGGAAACAATTAAAAATGATGCTGTGATTCAAAATTTTGAAGCCCCGGGACGAGTTGTTTCTAAGTATCAAGTAAGCATTATGGCTCGGATTTCAGGATATTTACAAAAGAGTTTTTTCAAAGAAGGTGATTATGTAAAAGCCGGTGATACTCTTTTTCTAATAGAACCTGTAGAATATCAAAATGCCTCAAGTGTAGCTGGTGCTAATATTCAAAATATAAAAGCACAGTTAGCTTATGCAAATAAACAGCTTATAAGAGCAGAAGAACTTGTTAAACAGGATTATATTGCAAAATCCAGATATGATGAAATTTTAGCAAATAGAGATGCATTGCAGGCACAATTAAATGCTGCTCAATCAAATTTCGAGGATACCAATCGTAATCTTAGTTATACACAGGTAAAAGCTCCAGTTAATGGTAGAATAGGGATTATTGATGTAACTGTTGGGAATTATGTCACCCCATCATCCGGATCTTTAACTACTATTAACAGTACTAATCCTATTTATGTAACTTTCCCGCTATCTTCTGATGATTATGCAGCTCTTTCTTCTATTGATAAAAAAGCTGATGAAAAGCGTAAAGTTGAATTATTTTTCCAAAATGGTGCAAAATATAATTACGATGGGATTCAGGACTTTTTAGATAATAAAATTGATCAATCTACAGGTACTGTTACAATGAGGGCAACATTCCAAAATCCGGATAATAAACTTTTACATGGTGAATTTGTTACTATAAAACTTTACGCAAATCATCCTGTTAATGTTCCTATCGTACCTGTTGTTGCCGTTCAGGAAAATCAAAAAGGAAAATACGTTTATACAATAGATTCTGAAGGTCTTCCAAAACTCACATATATAAAAGTCCAAGGGCAGACTGGTGATAATTGGATAGTCAGAAGCGGTATAAAAGCAGGAGATAAAGTAATTGTTGACGGTATATTAAAAGTTACTCCCGGAGTTCCTGTGAAAATTGTATCAAAAGACGAAATGGAAAAACTTAATTCAGCCCCATTAGATTTACAAAGTAAAAAATAGTATATATTAAAATAGGATTCACATAACAATGTCTGATGGTAATTTATTTATTAAACGACCAAAACTTGCGATTGTAATTTCGCTTGCGATATTACTGGCAGGTATATTAATGTTAAAAACACTTCCACTTGAAGAATATCCTTCGATTACACCTCCTCAGGTTGTAGTTAGTGCAACTTATGCCGGTGCAAGTTCTGATGTTATAGAATCAACAGTTGCAGCACCTGTTGAAGCTCAACTTAACGGAGTTGAAGATATGATTTATATGACATCAACTTCTCAAAATGGGACATATAAGCTTACTTTATATTTTGAGGTTGGCTCTGATCCAGACATGGCTGTTATAAATGTACAAAATCAACTACAACTTGTTACCCCACGTTTACCGGAAGAAGTTCGGCGCTATGGCTTATCAGTAAAAAAATCAACCGGAGGTCCGGGGCTTTTAATGATATCGATTACTTCGCCACATAATTCATATGATAATTTATTTATTTCAAATTACGCAGATATTTTTATAAAAGATGAACTTGCGAGAATAAAGGGCGTTGGTACAGTTAGTGTATTTGGTTCTTCAAGTTACTCAATGAGAATCTGGTTAGATGCTGATAAAATGGCAAACTATGGGCTTTCAACATCAGATATTACATCTGCAATTCAAGCTCAAAATATTCAATCTCCTGCGGGCGATTTAGGTGTAGAGCCGATGAAAGATAAGCAGATGATAAAACTTACTATGCGGACAAAAGGTAGACTTAAAGATGCGTCGGAATTTGAAGATATTATTATAAAATCACTTCCAAATGCCGCTCAAGTGAGGTTAAAAGATGTTGCAAGGGTTGAACTTGGAGCAGAAAGTTATTCAAATTTTTCAAGAATTAATGGAAAAAATGCTGCAATTATACCTGTTAGTCAGCTTCCAGAGGCAAATGCAATAGATTTATCAAATAAAGTTCGTAAGAAAATGGAAGAATTAAGTAAATCTTTTCCTCAAGATATTGAATATAAAATCCAACACGATGAAACTGAATTTGTACGTGAATCTATTCATGAAGTTGTTGATGCTGTAGTTTTGGCTGTCTTATTAGTATCTATAGTAACATATTTGTTTTTAGGAACTGCAAGAGCTGCATTTATTCCATTTGCAGCTATCCCGGTTTCACTTATTGGTGTATTTATATTCATGAAATTTTTTGGATTTTCAATAAATTTATTGATTTTATTCGGATTAGTTTTAGCTGTTGGGCTTGTTGTAGATGATGCTATTGTTGTTCTTGAAAATACGCAAAGACATATTCAGGAAGGAAAAACCCCGCAAGAAGCAACCGAAATTACTATGAAAGAGGTTTTTGGAGCAGTACTTGCTACTTCTCTTGTTTTAATGGCAGTATTTGTTCCAGTATCTTTTATGGGTGGAATTACAGGTCAAATGTTTAGGCAGTTTGCACTTTGTATAGCATCTTCTATCGGGCTTTCCACACTAGTTGCACTAACTCTTGCACCAGCATTATGTTCAATTATTTTAAAAACAGGTAATGAAAAAACTGATTTCAAATTTATTAAAAAATTTGATGAATGGTTTGATAGAATTCGTGATAAATATCTGGATAAAACAAAATCTTTCATAAATTCAAGTGTACTTACGCTTGTGGTACTTAGTATTATAACACTTTTTACTCTTGGCATGTTTCTGATTATTCCGCATGGCTTTTTGCCGGTTGAAGACAGAGGAGCGGTATATACACAGGTTCAATTACCAGATGGTTCTTCTGCTTCTCGAACTGATGATATTGCTATGGATGTTGAAAAAAAACTTGTGAAAATTCCCGGAGTAAAAGATGTAATATCACTTGTTGGTATGAATGGTGAAAATACCGCTTTTATTGTTTCAGATTTTAAACCATGGTCAAAGCGAAAAAAGAAAGAAGAATCTTTAAATGGTATTTTGCAAAACATAAATAAACTATTTACAAATTATCCCTCAGCTACTGTTGCAACATTCTCTCCTCCTGCAATATCCGGACTTGGAATGTTTGGCGGATTTGAGTATCAGCTTCTAGATAAAGGTGATAGAGAAGCTGGAGAAATTTATGAACAAGCTAAAAAGCTAATTGCTGAAGCAATGAAAAATCCTGATTTTTCTATGATTTATACTTCATATAGTGCAAATTTACCACAATTAATGATAGATATAGATGTAGATAAAGCTATGGCGCAAGGTGTTCCCGTTACAGAAATCTATAACGCGATAGCAGCATATTTTGCTAAATCTTATGTAAATGATTTTAATAAATATGGCAGAGTTTATCGTGTTTATTTACAAGCTGATGCACCGTTTAGGGCAAAAATTTCAGATTTAAATAAAATATACGTAAAAAATAATACAGGTAAAATGGTGCCACTGATTTCTGTTATAAAAATAAAAAATATAGTTGGTCCATATAGTCGAACAAGATTTAATATGTACCCTGCTATTACAATTAATGGAAGCGCCCGTCCTGGTGTTAGTTCAGGTAAAGCAATGGATATGATGGAAGAAATTTCTAATAAGGTTTTACCTTCAGATATGGGATTTACCTGGTCAGGATCTTCTTTACAAGAAAAAGAATCAAGCGGGCAGATTGTTCCGATTTTGATTATGTCACTAATCTTTATTTTCTTATTTCTTGTGGGGCTTTATGAAAGTTGGTTTTTACCAATTAGTGTACTTCTGGTAACTCCTGTTGCTATAGCTGGTGCTCTTATTTTTCAATATGTTTTTGGATATTCACTTGATATATATTCGCAAATAGGGCTTGTTATGCTAATTGGCTTAAGTACAAAACAGGCAATTTTAATTATTGAATTTGCCAAAGACTCGCATGAAAAAGGTCTTTCTATCAAAGATGCTGCTATTCAGGCTGCAAAATTACGATTTAGGGCAGTAATGATGACAAATATTGCATTTATTTTAGGATTGCTGCCACTTGTATTTGCTTCAGGTGCCGGGGCTGCTTCTCGTCATTCTGTAGGTATGACGGTGTTAGGTGGTATGATTGCAGTTGCATTTATTGGAACATTTTTAGTTCCTGCATTTTATGTTATGGTCGAAGAATTTAAATTAAATGCTGCTGAAAAACTAAAAAAATATAAAGAAAGTAAAAATAATGATTAAAAAACTCTTATCTATACTACTAATATTACTCTCACTAAATCTTCAAGCTTCATTTTCTAAAGATTTTGGTAATAAAATAAATCCGGATGAATTTCCATCAGGCAATAATGTTCTTCCTGAACAAGATTTCAATCCGGATTTTGTAATCTCAGGCTCAATTGAAAAAAATGTTGATATGTCATTAGATAATTGTATAAAAATTGCACTTGGAAATAATCCTAAAATTAATGCTGCATTTCAAGATATTCTGGCTTCTGATGCACGAATTAAACAGGTTTGGTCAAATTATTTTCCTGTTTTATCTTGGCAAACAGGATATACACGTTTAAGACAACTGCAATTATCTGATGCATTGGGTGAAAATCTGGAATTTAACTATTTTTTGCTTGGACAGGCATCATTACAACAAATGCTTTATGATTTTGGCGTTACACAAAATCAGGCAACAATAAGAAGGCTTGACTATGAAGGTTACAAAAAAACATTTGAAGCAATAGTAAATGATGTGATTTATCAAACAAAAGATGCATATTATAATGTTTTGTATGCATATGAAAATAAGCGTATTGCTTGTGATACTGTTGATAAATATGAACTTTTTTATAATCAAGCAAAAGCTTATTATTCAACAGGTTCAAACCCTAAAGTAGATGTAACTATTGCTGAAACTAACTTGAGTAATGCTAAATTAAAACTTATTCAAGCAGATAATACAATAAATTTAGCTATTGCAAAGTTAAATAATGTAATGGGGGTTCCATACCTGGAAAAATATAAAATTGTTGATAGACTTCAATATAAACCGGTTCATATTTCATTTGAACAAGCAATTGACATAGCAAGAGAATCTCGTCCTGAGCTAAAACAAGCAGAAATTAGGGTTGAAGGAGTAAATCAAACTATAAAATTGACTAAAAAATCCTTTCTTCCGACAATCTCAGTAGAAGGACAATTCCAGAGAGGTGGTAAATCGTGGACTTCAAATCATGGTTTTAACCTTGGTGGTTATTTAACTTTTCCTGCAGTTAATATTATGCTTCTTAGAAATGAAATAAAAGAAGCCAGATATTTATATGATAGGGAGCTTGCAAATGCACGGGATATGCAGAATAATATATATTTGGAAATCCAAAGTGCTTATTTAATGGTTGAAGAAAAGCGTAATCAGCTTCCTGTCGCAATTTTACAAGTTAAACAATCTAAAGAAAATTATGAATTATCTTATGGCAGATATCGGGTTGGTGAAGGATCGCCAACTGAACTTAAAGATGCCGAAAATACTTACGAACAAGCCCAGTTAACTTATTATACTGCCCTATATGAGTATAATTCTGCCAGAGCTCAATTAGAAAAAGCAATTGGTAAGAATCTTATTACTGATTACGAGGCTGTTGAGTTAATAAACTAAAATTGTTAACAATTGTTAATATAATATATTTCAAAAAAGCAATTTTTTCTGAAGTATTTACTTTATATATATGTAAGATATAAATAAGAGAGAGAAAATTATGTTAGCAACATCAGGTCAAGCTTTTGGCACAATGACAAATAGAGCTTCAAGAAAAAGAAATAAATCTGCACAAGAGTTTTGTTATCTTGCAAATAAAGATAAAAGAATGAGATTTAATAACTCTCAAGATCCGATATATTATGTTTTTGATTGTATTGAAAACAGACCAGTCGGTGTTTTAGCAAAAGAATTCGTTAAAGATTCATTGTTTGAAGTTGTAAATTTCGTTTCAAAAGTTGTTGGATAATTAATAGGAAAAAGAGAAAAGAATTAAGGAAAAGGATAGGAAACAATAGTAAAGACGGTCATACAGACCGTCTTTTTATTCTTAAAATAATATTGTTTGCGGATAAACTTCTTCCACATAATTTGTCCAATCTTTTACCGGGTAAAATCCAATTGAGAATTCTGCGGTATTTTCACCAAGCTGTTGTGCGCCAAGAACTTCAATTGGAGGACCTGCCGGAGTTGTTCTGGAAGAATTTTTAGGGTTTGAAATAATACCGGTGCTCCTCAGCAAAGTAATCATTAATGACTTATTTGATACTTCATATTCGGTTAACCCTTTTGTTATTACCCCTAAACCATTAGCCCACACAAATCTTTGGAAAGGTGCTGTATTTGTTTTGGCTTCAAGCCCCCTTTCTTCCGGAAGATTTTGGCGAATATCGTATTCAGGGTCAAATTTTCTACTAATAAGCAGATTCATATCTTCCGATTGAACTTCTTTAACTGCTTTTTTAAAATTAAATTTTACCTGCCAAAGTTTATTGGATAACAAATTTAGCCATTTGATTTTAAAGTTTAATAATTTTGAACGCTTGTTCAATGATACATCAACATTAAAAAATGTTGTTGAGATTCTTATAATAGAACGTAATGGACCGTCCATTAAAATTTTTGCAGATTTAATCTGTGCAGTTTCATAGATATCACCTTTTACAGGTCCTGCATTATAAGTATCACCATTGTCTTTACAGCGTATAAATTCTATAAAATTTTCATAACATTCGGATTTGTTGTAAATATTTAATTTGCCATTTTCAACAGCAATGCGAATATTCGAATTGAATAAATTTGTGTTATCAATAATAATATCAGATGGTTTTCCATCAGCGTTAAATTCCTTAAGTAAAGTATAAATAGTTGTATAATCCTCAGTGACAGGAATTTTATTTATATCATGCAATAAATTTGTGGGAAAACCTTTACGTTGTGAAAGTACTTGAGCATTATTATCAATTTGTGTTCGTTCAACTTCTAATAATTTATACTTATCAAGGTACTTAAAGGTAATAGACATATTTTCAGGTTGAGTGAGCCTTATTTCTTCTATAATTGTATTTGCAATTTGAAGAATTTTTTTATATCGTATGAGATTTTCTTCATGTGTGACATCTGTTGAACAGCCGCAAATACTATCGTGAGCTTGGTTTTGAAGTAATAGTTTATATGCATATTCTATTACACTATCATATTGTCCTCCAAAGTTATATTGTAGTTTATCAGCCAAATCCAACTTATATGAACATTCTGTATTTAGTTGTTTTAACTTCGTTCTGGAAGAATATGTACCTGGTAAAATAAAGGTTTTTGAATTATCCCTTAATTCTTCTTTATGCACTTTTTTAAATTTAACATTTTCAAAGTATTCAAAAGGAGAGCCTAACCTTATTTTATAATCATAAAGATACTTATTAACTTCATCAATTTGCTCTGCTATATCCTCTGGCACTCCAAGATGATCTGCACCTATTGGTAAAAGTAGCAAATTGCCGGATTTTTCAGCAATTTTATCAAGATTATTGGCTAAAAATTCAGCTTTTTCTTCTATAGTTTTTTCAGAAGAAAAAATATCCATAAAATAGCCCCGAATCAGATTTATTGTATTTACGCCATTAAACTTAAATTCAGACGGTAAATCCCCGCATCCGCGCCAAACAATTGCTTTATCAATATTATATTCTTTTAATATTTCGGGTACATTCTTACTGTGCCCAAATGTATCTGCGAAGTAGCCAATAAAATCATTGCAGCCAAAATCTTTAGCTATTTTTATACCAATTTCCAAATTTTTTCTAAAGCATATTCCATCAGTTAAAAATTCATCTACAAGACAGTAAAATGGACCAATAAACAATTTTTTCTCAAATATTAAACGTCTTATTTGTTCTTCGCGTTCAGGACGAATTTCTAAGTAATCAAGAAGTGCAGATACCTGTCCATCAAAATAAAATGATGGAATTCTGTTTTCTTCAAGCATATCAAGTACATTATCAAAAACTCTTAAAAGTCTTAATCTAAAGACTTCAAATTCTCTGTACCACTCTCTATCCCAATGCGTATGTAAGTATGCAATAACTTCTTTTTTATTTTTATTCAAATTAAACATACTTCTATACTAGCATTTTTTTTCGTTATTGGCGAATTGTTAAGATTAGACAACAGTAGAATGTAAATCTTAATACTAATTTTTAATATTACTCTAACAGGAGAGTTATTTATGAAAAAAATATTAGTCATTATGTTTGTATTAGTTTTATTTACGACTTTAAGTCCAGTTCAGTCTGCTACAACAATTAAAACTTATGGGGTAGGTCAAACTCCGGATTATAGTGAGTTGAATAATACGTCAAACAAAAATACAAATACTATATATAATAAAGATTTAAGGAGGATTGAAGATTATTTATTTGGTACAACTTATGTAAAGGAATCTTTAGCTTCAAGGCTTAATCGAATTGAAAGAAGATTATTTAACAGAAATTATGTAAATATGAATATTGCTCAAAGAATGAATAATATATTAGCTAATTATCGCGAAGATGATTATTATAATCGAAATTATCTTGCAGATTACTATAATAGAAGAACACCAGCACAACGCATTATGAATAGAGTAATTGGTCAACCTACAGGTTTTACTCCGTCAATTATAGACACTCCGTTTGCCGGAAGTTTTTCACCAACATTTAGCAGGGGTTATACATCGAACAGAGGTTATGGTTACAATAATTCTATTCCGGCAATGAGTCGTGCAGGTATAAGAATATTAGACTAATGTAAAAAATTTATTAAGGTATAAGAATCTTCCTATTTTAATGATACTATATATATTGTAAATATTAATAGGGAGATGATACAATATGTGCGGTATTGTTGGATATATAGGTAAAAAACCGGTAGTTGATATATTGTTAGACGGGCTTGAGCAATTAGAATATAGAGGATATGATTCTTCCGGAATTGCTGTAAAATGTTCTGATAATATAAATGTATATAAAGCAGAAGGGAAATTAAAAAATTTAAGAGAAGAACTTATACCTCACGCTTATGAAATTTCAAAAGCAACCAGCGGCATCGGACACATAAGATGGGCAACACATGGTGCACCTACTGTAGTAAATGCTCATCCTCATACTTGTACCTGTGGAAAGCTTGTACTTGTCCATAATGGTATTATTGAAAACTATAAAGAATTAAAAGAAGAATTAGAAGCTAAAGGATGTAAATTTAAATCTCAAACAGATACAGAAACAGTTGCACATCTTATCGCTTCAATTTACGGTGAAGTTAAGAATTTAACCAAAGCTGTTGAACTTGCTGTTCAGAAAATACAAGGAGCTTATGCACTTTGTATTATGCATAATGATGAACCAGAAAAACTTGTTGTAACCAAAAGAAATGCGCCATTAATTATTGGACTTGGTGAAAATGAGTTTTATGTAGCATCTGATGTTCCTGCATTTATTAAACATACAAAACGTGCAATTTACCTTACAGATAATCAAATAGCTGTATTAACAGCTGATTCAATGAATCTTTTAACAGAAAATGGAGAGGAAGTTGCCCCTAAAATTGAACTTTTACCTTGGGAACCTATTGCTCTTAGTAAAATGGGCTATAAGCATTTTATGTTAAAAGAAATTCATGAGCAGCCAGATGTTATAAGAAATATTCTTGTTGGAAAACTGCATACTTCAGATTCACCGATTATTTTGATGAAGTTAAATTGAATCGAGATACATTGAAAAAGCTTAACAGAATTCAAATTATTGCCTGTGGAACATCTTTGCATGCTGCAATGATTGGTAAATATATTATTGAAAATTTCTGCGAAATTCCTGTTGATGTTGAAGCTTCCAGTGAATATATTTATCGAAAAACTGTTACTGATGAGCATACTCTTGTTATTGGAGTTTCTCAATCAGGTGAAACTGCTGATACGTTAACTGCTATTAAACAATCTAAAGCGCGAGGTTCTCATATTTTAATTATTACTAACAGACCGGATAGTGCTATGGCTCGTGAAGCAGATAGTTTAATACCTGTAAATGCAGGTATTGAAGTTTCTGTTGCTGCTACAAAATCATATATTGCACAATTAACATCTTTCTATTTGCTAGCTCTTTATATGGCAGAAATAAAAGGAACAATGGTAACAACTGATTTAATCAATCTTAAATCTGAAATGCTTCTATTACCACAAAAAATTGAACAAATTCTAGCGCATAAAGAAGAAATTCAAACTTGTGCAAGAAAGTATTCTAATACTCGTGATTTTATTTATATTGCACGTGGAATAAATTATCCTACAGCTTTAGAAGGTGCTTTAAAGCTTAAAGAAATAAGTTATATAAATGCTACCGGGTATCCTGCAGGTGAGTTAAAACACGGTCCGATTGCAATGCTTGATGAAACAATGCCTGTATTATCTATTTTGATGAAAGGTTCTGTTTATGAAAAACTTCTATCTAATAGTGAAGAAGCTAAAGCGCGTAATGCTCGCATGATTGTTTTAACAAACTCTGATGATAAAAAATTAGATGATTTATTTGATTACATAATACGAGTTCCAGAAGTAATTGAATTATTATCACCAATTATTTCTATAGTACCACTTCAGTTGATTGCGTATTATATTTCTGAATTCTTAGGTAAAGATGTTGATCAGCCTAGAAATCTCGCAAAATCAGTAACTGTTGAATAGGAGGTTTCAATGATATTGTCAGATATTGTTTGGATGACAAATATTACTTCTCCTAATCGGGTTGAGATTGAAGATTTTCTTACAAAAAAATGTGGAAACTTAATTCGTTGGGCAATTGTTGATATTTGCGATAATAAATTGAAAATCAATGTAACATATAAAAAGGGGTATAACTAAATACCCCTTTTTAATATTTATGCTAAAACAACACTTTTTGTATTTTCTAATTTTGCCGCATCTGCATATTTTTGATCAATTTGTCCTGCATTATATTGGTTTTTACATATTTTATTAAGTACCCATAAACCGCCTGCAGCAATTAGCCCTGCGGCACCTGCTTTAGTTGGGTTTTTGAGAACTTTATTTAATAAACCGGTACCCATACCGCCTTTAACAACTTTTTCTGCAATGAATTTACCAATTTTACCAATTGCAGTACCAACGTGTTTTGCAGCCCTTGTTGCAATATCAGGTTTCTTTAATGCTACAATGGTTGCAGCACCACCTGCTAATGCAATTGGAGCAAAAGTCTTTACATCATTTTTTAAATGCTCAGCAGCACAATTTATTCTATTATTTACACTGCCTTTTGTTGTTACTAATTTTTGAGTCGCATTCGCTGTAATACCTACACCTGTTACCATTAATACCTACCTTTCAATAAAAAATAAAATAACCTACTTACTTATTTATAAAGTTTTTTTATTGTAAAAGATTGCTTTATTGGTAAAATTTTAGTTAATATATCTTAACACTCTTCAATTTCTATTGCATTAACAGGACAAGTAATTGCAGCATCAATACATAAATCTTCTGTCGTATCAATTTTATCAGGATTTACAGAAGCTTTATTGCCGCTAATTTCAAAAACTTCAGGATTAATTATTGCGCATGCTCCACATCCTACACAAGAATCCAAAACCATAACATACATAAAAATTCCTCCATATAGTGTGATAAATTATTATGAAGGAATTTTATAAAAATTTAATTAGAAGTTACTCTAATAATATGTGCTAATATTAAATATCATCATTTGAAATAATTTGAGCACCGTTATTTTCAACAGACAATGTTTTAATGTCACATTTTATATTTTGATCAGCCCATGTGTCTTTTACAATACTTCTAATTTTATCCAAATCATTCTTTTCAGAAATAATTAAAATAGAAGAACCTGCACCGCTTAGAACACACCCTAACACATTATCAAAATGTTTTAAATTATCAATAATTTTATCAAGTCCTGGAACAAGTTTCATTCTATAAGGTTGATGAAGTTTATCTTGTAGTGCTAATTTCATTAAGCTTGAATCTTTAGTATGTACCGCATTAACAAACATTGCAAGACGTTGAGCGTTGAATATAGCATCTTTCATTGGGACTTCTTTAGGTAATACAGAGCGTGCTATATCTGTTGATAGTTCAAAATCCGGAACACATACTGTAACTGCCCATTCATCCGGCCATTCCAGTTTTCTATACACAACACTACCGTCTTCCTCTTGAGAAGATATAACTAATCCACCAACTATTGCAGGCGTAATATTATCAGGGTGCCCTTCTATTTCACAGGCAATTGATAATAATGCAACTTCATCTGCAGGTCTGCCTAAAAGCTCATTTGCCGCAATAAGAGCACCAACAATAACCGATGAACTACTGCCAAGCCCTCTTGCTACCGGGATATTAGAATGTATATTGATTTTTAATTCACTAGGAGTTTGCCCTATTGAATTATATAAAAGTTCTACAGCCTTGTAAACAATGCTATTTTCATCCATAGGGATATGTTCTAAAGACATTTGATCAACAGCATCGCTTTCTGCAATAACATTTATTTGAATACCGGTTCCCGGTAAAACAGTTTCCTCAATCGTTATAGTATTATAAACCGGCAAAGCCATTCCTAAACAGTCAAAACCAGGTCCTATATTGGCTGTTGTAGCCGGTACTTTTACACTAACTTTCATAATCTTAATCTACCTTTCTATATTATTATACCAAAAAAAGGGTAAATGAACTAATTTTAGTGTTAAGTAATTGCCCTTATATTAAATAAGGTATAAAATAAGACTATGTATGAATTTCACCCATATTATACTAATGATGGTTCGGTAGGGTTATATAGCCCGGAATATAATGATATTTATCATAGTGCAACAGGTGCTTTAACTGAGGCATATGAAAAATTTATCCTGCCTGTTGATATTAATAATCTATTGGAAAAAGATTCAATAAAAGTTTTAGATATATGCTATGGAATTGGATATAATTCAAAAAGTTTTTTAAATTTTATTTTTGAAAAAATTTCTCAGGAAAATTTTCAAAAAAAATATTCATGTTCAAAACAGAATATCGATTCGATACATACCAATAATAAATTCATGTTCAAAAATAATAATTCAGGTGTTCATAGCAAAGTTTATACCGAAACGTTATATACAAATAATATTTTTAAGAAGATTTATATTAAATCTGTAGATAATGATAAAAATTTATTTTTTCTTTCTCCTTTTGTAAAAACAGGAGTAAAAAATTTTAGTAACCAAAATTTTGATTTTGAATATAAAAATATTGAAAAATATTTAACAAAAGTCAAAAAAAATAAATTACCCCAAATTGATAAATTAATAAATTTTTTAATTTTTGAAAAAATAATAGAGAAATACCCTGAATTTCTTGAAAATGATGAAATTTTTAAAATTATAAACTCAAAATCTAAAAGCCAATATTTTGACTTAAAATTAAAGGGCATTTACAACCTATACAGATTTGGATTAGGTCAAACTATACCTAAAACAATTTTACCTACCTTCTTACATAATATATATTATCGATATATATCTAAATGCTATAAAAAAGGTTTAAAAAAGTATAAATTACAGGATTTTACTTTTGAACCCAAAATAGGTGATGCTCGTGAAGTAATTAAAAATGATAATAATTTATATGATTTAATATTTTTAGATGCTTTTACACCTTCTAAATGTCCTTGCCTTTGGTCATATGAATTTTTTAAGCTTCTTTTTGAACATTTACAAGCGGACGGAATGATTTTAACTTATTCTACTTCTGCCTCTATAAGATCAGCCATGATAGAAGCCGGTTTTTCTATCGGTTATATTTATAATGAACGTGAAAATAAATATACAGGTACAATTGCTGTTAAAAATAATCAACTTATAAAATACCCGCTCTCAGAATTCGATTTAGGGCTTTTAAAAACAACAGCAGGTATATTTTATCGGGATGAGAATTTAATCTGCCAAAATGAGGCTATTATCGAAACACGAAAAAATGAGGTAAAAAATTCTTCGAGGATATCCTCTTCTAAATATAAAAAACTAAATAAACTAAGCTGAATTTTATCGCCATATATCGAAGCGAAGCAAAAATCAGTTATCATTATTTTTTTCAATTTTTCTTAATTCAATTTCATATCCTAAAAGTTTTGCAAAAAATTCAGCATCATCAAAGCGCAAAGTTCCCAACCTCATTTTGTGTGATAGACCATCTAATGTATATTTTTTATCACTCTTTTCTGTAGCTATTCTTGCTAGCTCTTTTAATGTCATACACTCTTTGGCTAGTAATATTTTCACAAATTCTCGTGCTGTCATAATTTCTCCTTGTTAAATATTACTAATTATTGATTATATTGACAATTTTTTGAGGGTAATATATTATAATAGATGTATATATCTATTATTAGATTTTATATACAATTATTTTGTAATATAACTTAATCTTGGAGGAGAGCATGAATAAGTTAAAGTTTGGTTTCACATTAGCTGAAGTGCTGATAACACTCGGAATTATCGGAGTAGTCGCAGCTATGACAATACCAACTTTATTAAATAAATATTATGAAAAACGTACAGTTAGTATACTTAGAGAAACTCAATCAATAATTGCTCAATCTATGAAAATGGCAGAAGAAGAAGATGGTGATATGGAAGGCTGGTTTACAGTAATGACAGAAACTGCGACTTCCTTAAAAATTGCAGAAAATTTAAAACCATTTTTGAAAATAGCACTTGATTGCGGAGTAAATGATCCGAAAAATCGCTGCGTTATAAACAAATCTTATTTAGAAAAAAATGGTAAACCCAGGATAAATTACAGTGAGGAATTATACTATAAAATATGTTTATTAAACGGTTCATGTATATGGTGGGTTTTTGTACCATACGCACATGTAGCTCAATTTTATATTGATACAAATGGTAAATATTCGCCTAATATGTGGGGAAAAGATTTATTTATGTTTGAATATTCAAAAAATTCACTAAGACCAATAGGAGCGCCTGATTCTCTTTATCCTTATGAATCAGAGTGTAAACCTAAGAATTCCACAGGAATTGGTTGTGCTTTTTACGTTCTTACCCAGCAAAATATGAATTATTTGCACTAATTAGTATAAATTTGTATAATAATAGAATGAAAAAATATGATATAGTTGTAATTGGCGGGGGAACTGCAGGATGTGCTGCTGCATACATTAGCGGGAAATTAGGACTTAAAACACTTCTTATTGAACGCGCAATGCATTTAGGCGGAACAATAACATCAGGTCTTGTTGTGCCGGTTATGAAATCAGGTGAAAACCAAATAAATACTAATTTTTATAATGATTTAATTTTAGAATTAAAAAATGTCGGCGGACAAATTACTTATCAAGAAAATCCAGGCTGGTTTAATCCGGAACTTACAAAAATTGTACTGGATAAAATGATGAAAGATGCTAATGTTGATGTTTTATTGAATACACAAGTATTAAGTACAAAAATATCATCGAATTTAGTTGATTCTATAGAAATAAACACTCAAATATTATCGCCATATATCTGCGCGTTACATAGCGATAATATGCTTAATAGAAATAATAAAATATTATCAGAATATATCGAAGCGAAGTATTATATAGATACAACAGGAAATTGTGAATTTTCAAAATTAATTAATTGTGAATTTTTAGATAATGATCATGAATTTCAACCAATGAGTTTAAGATTTTGTATGGGTGGAATTAATCTTGAATACTTTGCAAAATGGCTTTCAAGTGTAGATTCTGATAGAAATGTTACAAGTGTAGAGGTTATAAATGGAGTAACACATCTATCTACTGCTTACACCTGGGATAGCGAAAAACAGTGGGCTTTAGCGCCATTTTTTGAAGATGCAGTACAAAAAGGTATTCTAAAAGACACTGATCGTAACTATTTTCAGGTATTTACAGTCGCTGGAATGCCTGATACACTTGCTTTTAACTGTCCAAGAGTTGTTGAAAATCTTGACCCAAACAGTACAGAAGATATTTCTTATGCCTTAATTTCTGCTAGAGAAAGCATTTTACGCTTATCAAATTTTTGCAAAATATATTTTCCGGGCTTCGAAAAGGCTTATATTTCAAATATTGCAGATTCAATAGGTGTAAGAGTTTCAAATAGAATACGCGGGAAATATGTTTATACAATTGAAGATTTAAAATCCGGCAAAACAATTCGATACCCCAGCAGTAATTTCAAATTATCCGGTTGATATACATTCAAAAGATAAAAACAGATCAACACTTGATATGACAGGTGAGTATCAGCTACCGATTGAATCTTTAATGTCAAAAGATTATGATAATTTATTTGTTGCAGGTCGAGGATTATCCGCTGATTATATGGCACAAGGGGCTCTTCGTGTTCAGGGAAGCTGTTTTTCTATGGGTGAGGCAGTTGCAAAATATATATCAGCAGTGCTTGGAAACTCTGCTGCATAAGATATTCATCACATCAAGTAACGGATCTATTGTTGTTGAGTATGGCGGAGAGTAAGTTAAATCATTATTTTTAAAATCACTTACTGTCATATGTGCAAGTAATGCAGTTGCAAGGGTATTAATCCTTTTATCTGCCCCAAGAGAGCCTATTGCCTGTCCACCAAGCAGTAATCCTGTTGTTTTATCTGCAATAACTTTAAGCGTAATATCTCCGGCATCTGGCATATAAGGAACCATGTCAGGTTTTGAAACAGTTGCACAAACAGGATTAAAACCGGATTCGATTGCTTCACGTTCTGTTAGACCTGTCATAGACATTGTCGTATTCAAACATCTTGATACAGCTGAACCAAGTACACCTTCAAAAGGTGTATAAATTCCAGCCGCATTCATAGCTGCACAGCGTCCTTCTTTATTGGCAGTTGAACCCAAAGGAACCCATACTGATTTACCGCTGATTAAATGGGGCTCTTCGCAACAATCTCCACAGGCATAAATATTTGGAACTGAACTCTGCATTAGTTTATTTACTTTAATTGCACCAGATTGCCCTATTGTTATTCCTGCATCTTTTGCTATTTCAGAATTAGGGACAACTCCGGCACTAATAATTATCATATCTGTTTCAATAATTTTGCCCGAAACTGTTTTAACAGCTGTGGCAGTTCTATTTTCTCCAATTATCTCTGATACAATTTCGTTTGTATAAAATTTATAATTTCTATTTTCAATACTTTCTAAGCGTTTTAAAATCAATTCGGAAATATCCGGATCAAAAGCTGCCATTATACGATTACTTTTTTCAAGTACGGTAACTTCAAGTCCGTTTTTTACGAATGCTTCTAGAAGTTCTAACCCGATAAAGCCGCTTCCGACAATTGCAACACGTTTAGAATCAAGCATTTTTTGACGTATTGCTATACCATCTTCAATTTTTCGGACAGTATAAACATTATCAAAACTTCCTACATTTATAATATTAGGAATAAAAGGTCTTGCACCTGTTGCAATGATTAACCTGTCATATTTTACAAGTTGTGCATCATTTTTCGTGCATACCAGCACCTGCTGCTGAGGTATAAGTATTTTTTCAACTTTTGATTCAAGATAAATATTTATGCCTGAAGCATTAAATTCTTCAACTGAACGAACAAGTAATGCTCTGTAATCAATAAAATTACCTTCTATATAATACGGAAGTCCGCATGCAGAATAAGATACATGTATATCGTCTGTATAAATTGACACTTCTGCATCCGGAAGTAAACGTTTTATTTTTGCAGCTGCTTTTGCACCTGCAGCAACACCACCAATTATAACTATATTCATAGCCATAATCTAATAACTTTTATCAAAAAAAACATTACTCAAATGGCTTAATTTACACTATATGTATTTAAAATCATACCTTTCATAAATTCACAGTAAGTATCTTTATCTTCCTCGATAGTTTCAGCTCTTTCTATTAGACTTTTTAACTCTGTAATAATTTGTTTTCTCAATAAGTCTTCGTACATGTAATACACACCCCGTGTTATCTAATCACATATACATATACGGAAAAATTTTTCAAAAACTTTAATAATGTTAAACTTTTGTAAACTAATCTATTTCATTGTATACAAATTTTTTGCGAAAATGCCACTGTAAAAGCGTTAATACAAGAATTATTACAAATAAAACATAAGCTACTGCACTCGCTTTACCAATATTAAAATACTCAAACGCATTTTTATATATTGAATATACTAAAACATTTGTGCTGTCAAAAGGTCCGCCCTGCGTCATCAAGTAAATTAAGTCAAAAACCTGAAATGATGAAATTGCTGTTATAATAACAACAAAAAATATTGTTGGTGATAAAAGTGGTATTGTAATATTTTTAAAAGTTTGAAAAGCATTCGCACCATCTATTTTAGCTGCTTCAAATAAACTATGAGAAATTGAAGAAAATGCAGATAAGAAAATTATCATATTATACCCGATAAGCTTCCAAACTGATACGATTATAAGTGCAGGCATTGCAAATTTTGAATCATAGAGCCAATTTATATGAATATGCAAAAACTGATTTAAAAAACCAATATTCGGATCAAATATCCAGGCCCAAACAATACCAATTACAACCATTGGAGTAATAAACGGTAAAAAATATGCACATTTAAAAAACTCACTTCCTCGGACTTTAGAATTTAATATTGCCGCAAATATTAATGGAATAATTACCCCAAATACAGATGTTGATATGGCAAAAGTAACCGTATTTAGTAAAATTTTGTAAAATAATCCTTCTTGAAAGAGTAATTGATAATTCTTTAATCCGACAAATTTTATTGGATTAAGCATATCCCATGACGTAAAACTGAGTCCAAAAGAACAAATCACCGGAACAATTATAAATATTAAAGTTCCCAAAAGTGCCGGTAATATAAATATCCATGCTGCAACATTTTGATTATTTGTAAGTTTTTCAAACAAGTTTTTCATGATATGATTTTATTATATTCTAAAGATTAGGAGATGTGAATTATGCAAAAATATGAACACGCATTTGGAAAAAATGATATTAGAGGGATTTATAATGATGATATTACAGAAGAATTATTTTATAATATCGGACGAGGTTATATTGATTGGCTTAGAGCCAAAAGCGGTAAAAAAGCTGAAGAATTGAAAGTAAGTGTTTGTATGGATGCCAGATTACATTCACCATCTTTAAAAAAAGCATTAATTAATGGTTTAAAAGATAATAATGCCGGATATATTGAAGATTTAGGACTTGCTCCAACTCCAATTGGCTATTATTCAGAAGTTGCTCATAAGCTTGACGGAGCTATGATTATTACCGCAAGCCACAATCCAAGTGAATACAACGGTCTAAAAATGACTTATAACAGACAAACTCTTAATGAAAAACAGATTAAAGAAGTAAAAGATATTGTTTTTGATAACTGGATGCAACTGCCTGACAATCTTAGGGAATACAACAATAAAACAGAAATTATATCTGAATATATTGCAGAAATGAAAGAAAAATTTGGCAATATCGGAGAAGGAATTAAAGTTGTTGTTGATAGTGCAAATGCTACAGGTGGTATTGTTGGACCTCAGTTATATAAGGACTTAGGATGTGATGTTATTGAACTTTTCTCAGAACCTGACGGTACATTCCCTAATCATCACCCAAACCCGAGCGTTTTATCTACTCTTGAAACACTATCTAGAACTGTTCTTGAATATAATGCTGATTTTGGTATCGCATATGACGGTGACAGTGACAGGATTGGAGTAGTAGATTCAAAAGGAACTCCCCTAACTGGTGATAAACTTCTTTTAATTTTTGCTATGGATATTATTAATTGTAATCCTGTTGTAGTATCTGAAGTTAAGTGTTCTCAAGTTTTGTATGATACGATAAATAACGCTGGCGGCAATGCCATAATGTGTAAAACCGGTCACGGTTATATTAAAGATAAAATGAAAGAAACAAACGCAATATTAGGCGGTGAAATGAGTGGTCATACATTTTTTAAAGATAGATACTATGGATTTGATGATGCGATTTATGCCGGTTGCCGTATGATTGAAATTGTTGCTAAAAATAAAAAAACTGATAAAAATTTTAAACTTGAACAATTACTTGAACCTTTTAATAAAGTATACACAAGTGATGAGGTTCGTTTTCCTTGTCCAAATCACTTAAAAAAAGAAGTTCTTGAATCTATGAAAACAGAAGTACAAAACACTCCAGAAATGTTTGGTTCGGAAATAAAAGAAATTGTAACATTAGACGGTATGAGAATCGTTTTTAACGGAGGTTTTGCATTGATTAGGCAAAGTAATACCGAACCTGTATTCACTCTTCGTTTTGAGGCAAATAATAAGGCTGAATGTGAAAGATTTAAAAACACAATGATAACTTATCTTGAAAATTGTGTTTCCGCAAAATGTAATTAAAGAAAATTGCGCGCTAAATAAAATTTAGCGCGCAATTTTCTAATCTATAATCTTACCATCAAATAAATCCATTACACTATTTACTATATCAGAGTGGAATGCCGAATCTGGAGCTTTTCTTATTGGTCTTTGCTCATTTTCATCAATTGATTCCGATTGGATTTTTGATTCCACAGCTTCAATAACATCTTCTTTTTTTATTTCTGGTGGAGTAGTTTTTTGTACTTGTTTTACAGCAGGGGCAGGTTTATCTTCATCTTCTCCGGCGGTCTGTTCTTTTCTAATTGCATCATCACCTGATTCTGGTGCTCTTACAATAATTTTTTTAACAGCAGTATCAAATAAGGAATTAGATGCCTCAACAATAAATGAGTACTTAGAGCCTTCCGGACCAAATTGTTTAAGCCAATTCGGATTTTTTATTGTAATGATAACTTCATCAACAGTAATCTTAACAGGAACAGCCTGTTGTTTTAAAATTGCTCTGGATGGGAAGCTTGAAACATTTTCTAATAACTTAACCCACAAATTCTTCAATGAATTAGGATTTGCCGGTTTTGACATTGGGACAGGTTCTAATAAAACATCTTCTTCTGTTGCTGATACATGTGCCGTTTTTGAAACTTGAGTCTTTTGAGCCGGCTTAGGAACTTCTGTCTTAATTATTTCAGACTTTTTAACAGGTGAAGGAGGTGTATTGTATGGTGAAGAATTAACTACCACCTTAGGTATATCACTTGATTCTAAAACAGAAATTCGTTTTTGCAGTTCTTCAAGTTTTGTATTTTGTGTAAGATTTGCCATATCTAATATTGCAACATCAAGCCACAATTTAGGATTAGAAGTCAATTTAAGCTCTTTAATATAAGAAGCGCACTTATCAATTAGTGATACAAGCTGATGAGCTTCCAGAGAACTAAGCTTAGCTTTCAGAGTTTCAGTCTGTTCTTTATTAAGTTGAACAACAGTATTATCAACATTGCCAACTGTTTTTAAAATAAGAGCATTTCTTAAGTATTCCAATAAATTTGACAAAATCTGTGCGGGTTCATTTCCTTGATTATAAATATCATTTAACACAAAAAGCGCTGAATTTTGATTAGATTCAGCAATGGCTGTAAATAATTCTGTTAAAGCTCCAAAAGATAATCTTCCAAGTAAATTATTGATATCATCCACATTAATTGCACTATCAGTGGAATTTAATACTGATAATTGATCTAAAAGAGCTATACTATCACGCATACCGCCTGCTGAATTCTGAGCAATATAGGCAAGAGCTTCATCTGTAATATTTATATTCTCACTATCGGCAATATATCTAAGATGATTGGCAATATCATCTGTAGTTATACGTTTAAAATCAAATCTTTGACAACGACTTTTAATAGTATCAAGAACTTTGTGAACTTCTGTTGTTGCAAGGATAAATATAACATTTTTCGGAGGTTCTTCTAATGTTTTCAAAAGAGCATTAAAAGCTTGATTAGTCAGCATATGAACTTCGTCAATTATATAGATTTTATAACGGCTTTGGACAGGTGCTAATGCAACTTTTTGAATTATATCATCAGCGTCATTAACCGAACGATTACTTGCTGCGTCAATTTCAATTACATCAATAGGAATTGAATTTGTAATATTTTTACAGTTCTCACATTCGTTGCAAGGAGAAATAGAAGGACCTTTTTCACAGTTTAAAGATTTTGCAAAAATTCTGGCTGTAGAAGTTTTACCGGTACCTCTTGGTCCGGTAAAAAGATATGCGTGTGAAATTCTATCCATTTGAATAGCGTTAGCTAAAGCTTTTTTAATATGTTCTTGACCAACGATTTGTTCAATCGCTTGTGGTCTGTATTTGCGATATAACGGTATATAATTTTTATTCATGATAAAGTAATTATAACAGATAATAACTAAAATAGGATAATTTATGAACTTAATTAAACCAAATAAATTACAACCAGGTGATACCATTGGAATTATTGCTCCCGCTGGTGAAGTGAACATGGAAAAGATTTTAAACTCAAAAAAATACTTTGAACAACACGGTTTTAAGGTTAAATTCGGTTCAAATATTGATAAATGTATTAATTATCTTGCAGGAACTGACGAAGAACGTGCACAAGACATAAATAACGCATTTGCAGATTCAGAGATTAAAGCTATAATATGCGCTCGCGGCGGCTATGGCACAATTAGACTTATTGATAATGTAGACTTTAAACTCATCAAAAGTAATCCAAAGATTTTTTGTGGATATTCAGATATTACAGCCTTAAGCGCGCTTATGTTGAAAAACTCAGGTTTAATAACATTTTCAGGAGCTATGGCACAAAGTGATTTTTCTTCAAGTAACATAAATTCATTTACGGAAAGTCATTTCTTTAATGCTCTTTATGGTAATAATATTATCTTAAATGCAGCTTCCCCCGTTATATATAATCCCGGAACAGCTGACGGTATTTTATTTGGAGGAAACCTTTCTACACTTGCAAGTCTTTGTGGTACAGATTTTATACCTGATAAAAAATTTATATTTTTTGCCGAAGACTTAAATGAGCCTGTTTATAAAATTGACAGATACTTTACTCAACTTTTAAATATAGATGTATTTCGCAAAAATATTTCTGCAATTGTTTTGGGTGACTTTCTAGACATAGATAACCAAAACTATTTTGATGATTTATTTAAACTATTAAGTAAAGAATTAAATATTCCCATAATAAGCAGGTTTCCTATAACTCACGCCAGAGAAAAAGTTACCATACCTTATGGGGCTGAAGCAAAATTGACAAACAGTCAGCTAAAAATATCAAATTTTATGGTCTAACAATAATAACATCAGATTTTGTACTTTCTAAAATACGCTTACTAACAGAATTTAACAAAAATTTATGAAGATGTTTTCTATCTCGAACACCGCAAAGAACAAGATCAATTTCTTCTTTTGTCAGGAATTTAATAATTTCATTTGCAGGATTTCCGCTCAGAACGACCTTTTTATTGATATTTATGCCTTTACTGTTAAATCTTTGTTCAATATCATTTAAGAGAATCATTGCAGCTGTTTCTTGTTTCTTTTCTACTTCAAGAATCCAATTTGAATCAATATTTCCTTCTAAAAATAAATAATCAGGAATTTCATAAACCGTAGCAAGATAAATTTCTTTATCTTGAAGGTTCAAAGTTTCAAGACTTTTTTCAATTACAATCGGACTAATGTCAGATGAATCCACGGTAAATAACACTTTTTGAGTATAATTTTTCTCTTTTGATATATAAGTAGATATTTTGGAAACTGAAGCTATTTCTTGAGATACAGAACCAAGCCACTTTTGAATTCCTTTTTTACCATGAGAACCAAGGACAACATAATTATAATCTTTTTTATCTGAAGCTTCCAGAATACAATCTACTGTTGAACCACACATTTTAATTTTTTCTTCAACATTTAACCCATATTCTTTTAAAAATTTTTCACTATAATCAAGAATTGAATCCGCTGAATTAGTACAATAAGTAGCAAAATCACTATCTTCAACAGCAATAGTATCCGGCAGAAAACTCCAATCAATTGCACACAATATATCTACTTGAAAATCTTTCATCCAATGATAAAAATTTTGAATAGCGTGAAAACTTATTTTTGATCCGTCAGTACAAAATAATACTCTCATATTTTCTCCTTTTATAAGAAAATAAAATATGTTAAGAGAAATTACATTAGCTAGCCATATACATTTTTTTCTGATATGATTAGGTTGTAAAGATAATAAATTTAATTTATTAGGATTAGTTATAGTAATGTCAGCTGAAGAAAATATTAAACTAAGGGAATATAAAGATTTAATTGAGATTATTGCAAAGGTTGAGTATCAAAAGTTTTCACGCTCACATCTTATTGAATTGCCTGAATTGATAAATATAGGTACTCATGCTCTTTACATATTATTCAAAAATCGTGATCCACAATCATATAACAGTACTTATCTTTCTACTGCAATAAAATGGGCTATAAGAAACGAAGTTAGAAGAAGATATAAATGGTATACCTTAAAAAACAAACAAAACTCTACAGTTTCTGATGAAGATATGGAAACAGATAATGCAGAATTTAGAGCTGATGTTTATAAAAATATTTTGTCAATTGATGAATTACAAGAAGCTGAAGTGCCCACACAATTTAAAACAAATGACAAAACTCCGGAAGAAAGTATTGAATTCTCAGAATTAAAAGAAGGTATTCTGGAATCAATGAAAAAACTCCCGCCTCGAGAAAGAGAATTAATTGAATATAAATTCTTCAAAGAAAAAAAACTCAGAGAAATTGCAGAAGAATTCAACATTTCACAATCAAGAATATCAAGAATTATTCAAACAGGACTTGATAGAATTAAAAAAGACTTGGCAAAACAGGGGATAATTTAAAAAATGAAAACAATTTTTGAAAAAAGCAGTGGTGTAGACGGAATTAACCTTACTGATAAAGCTATTAACGTTAATTTCCTACCGCAATCATTGTTACGTAAAGGTTCAATTGGGCTTCCGCAGCTTAGTGAACTTGAAACAATGCGTCATTATAAAGAATTATCTGATTTAAATTTCTGTATTGAAAAAGGTTTTTATCCGCTTGGTTCTTGTACAATGAAATATAATCCTAAAGTCAACGAATTTTTATCAACACTTGAAGAATTCAACATTCATCCAAATTGTTCTGATGACATGGCTCAAGGTTCATTAAAGTTAATGTATAACCTTCAAAAAGCACTTCTTGAAGTAACCGGTATGGATGCTATTACATTGCAGCCATCTGCAGGTGCACATGGTGAAATGACAGGCATGATGATTATCAAAAAATATTTTGATTCAATTGGTGAAAAAAGAACCAAAGTTATTATTCCTGACTCCGCACACGGAACAAACCCTGCAAGTGCAAAAATGGCTGGATTTGAAATAATTGAAATAAAATCAAATTCTAAAGGGCAGGTTGATATTGAAGCATTAAAATCAGTACTGGATTCTGATGTTGCAGCAATTATGATGACAAATCCAAATACTTTAGGTATTTTTGAAGAAAGCGTTAAAGAAATATCAGATTTAATGCACGCAAATGGATCATTATTATATTATGATGGAGCTAATTTTAATGCTATTATGGGTTGGACAAATCCAAAACTAATGGGATTTGATGTTGTTCACTTAAACTTGCATAAAACGTTCTCAACACCACATGGCGGCGGGGGACCTGGAGCTGGACCTGTTGCAGTTATGGATAAATTAAAAGATTATTTACCCACACCAGTTATAGAATTTGATGGTGTAAAATATTTTAGAAATTATAATTTACAACACTCAATTGGAAGTGTTAAGGATTTTTATGGTAATTTTTCAGTACTTGTAAGAGCATATACTTATATTCTTATGATGGGTAAGAACCTTAAAAATGCATCAAAAAATGCCGTTCTTAATGCAAATTATTTAAAAGAAAAATTAAAAGAGCATTACCAATTACCGTATGATGAGCCTTGTATGCATGAATTTGTATTAACTGGAGAAAAGCAAAAACACGAAAGCGGAGTTTCAACCTTAAATATAGCAAAGGCTCTAATGGATGGAAACACACACCCTCCAACAGTATATTTCCCTTTAATAGTACATGAGGCTATAATGATAGAGCCAACAGAATCTGAAACTAAAGAAAAGCTAGACGAATTTATTGAAACAATGATACAAATAGCAGAAGATGCTAAAATAAACCCTGAAAAAATACTTTCAGCACCTCACACAACACCTGTAAAGAAAATTGACGAGGTTACTGCTGCAAGAAAACCAGACTTAAAATACATTAATTAGGAAATATAAATATGAACAATAAAACAGAAGAAAAGAAAAGAAAAGTTTCATTCCCGCACATGGGAACAATAAGTTATGCTTGGGCTGCAGCGCTTAGAATTATCGGCTGTGAACCATATGTAGAACCTTATACAAGTAAAAAAGCATTATCTTTAGGTACAAAACATTCTCCTGAAGCTATTTGTCTTACCTTATAAGTTAATTTTAGGCAACTTTATTGAAGCAATTGAAGGCGGTACTGATTATGTTGCAATGATTACATCTCCAGGCTGCTGCCGTTTGGTGAATATGGTAAATGTATTGAAAATGCATTAAGGGATTTAGGATATGAAACAAAATACATCGAAATGCAGCTTTATGATGGAATTCAAGGAATGTATAACTTCTTAAAAACTGTTAGTGGTAAAAATAATCCGTTATTATTTTCCAAAGCTATTTTGATAGCAATAAATAAAGTATTTTTACTTGATAAACTTGAATCTAAACTTTCATATTATCGTGCCAGAGAAGTAAAATTTGGTGATGCTGAAAAACATTATAATAAAGCCTTGAAAATAATTGACCAAAATGATACATTATCCGGATTAAGGAAGGCTGAAAAGCTTATAAATGAGGAAATGAATAAAGTTGAAATAAATCCGGATAAAGAAGTTCTTAATGTTGATATTACGGGTGAAATTTATGTCGTTAATGATGAATTTTCTAACCAAAATATCGAAAAAGAACTTGGCAGAATGGGTGTTCAAGTTCGTAGAAGCTTAACAGTAAGCAGCTTTTTAAGAGATGCTTTTATTCCAAAAATGTTTAGAAAAGGTGAAACACATCTGCAACGTGCGGATAGACTTGCAAAACCTTATCTAATGCGTGATATTGGCGGAGATGCTTTAGAGTGTGTTTCTGATGTTGCATATGCAAATGAACGTGGTATTGATGGTATTATACACGTTAGTCCGTTCACATGTATGCCTGAAATCATGTCACAAAATATATTCCCGGCAATGCGCGAAAATTGTGAAATTCCTATCCTTCCTTTAATTATGGATGAACAAACAGGCAGAGCCGGATACATAACAAGAATTGAAGCATTTGTTGACCTTATGCGCAGACGCAAAAGGAAACGTGCAATACAAGCAAAATTAGAAGAAAAACAAGAAACTGTAGTATAATTACAGGGCATAGTTATGTTGAAATTATTTAAAAGCAACTTTAAAACAACAAATGATTGTATAATTTTAGCAACTCCATTAATTATTTTTCTATCAATCTTGGGGTGGTATTACAATTATGCCGCCGAATCAATCGATACTGTATCTAAGCTCATTTTAGCATGTATCACAATGTTTATTATGTTTAGTGGCTTTGTTGCGGCTTGGCTTTATATGGCAAAAAAAACAATTGCATTATCTAATAAAATATTTATTTTTGATAAAGATAGAGTTAAAGCTCTAACATCACTTGCAATGTCACTTCCAAAAGGTATAGGAAGGCTTTTTTTACCAATTATAGGAGTAATTTCTATTTACTTACTTATATATCTTATTATGTTTTCCGGATTCAATTATCTGCTATCTCATTTTGGGAGTTCAATTAATTTGGATTTAGTAGATTTACAAAGCCTAATCTTATCAACAAATAACCTAACAGAAGAAATAAATAAATTATCTGAATCTGAACTTATTGCATTAGATATTTGGTATCTGGTATCCATCATTGGAGTTGTTATTATCTCTTTTATTACAATGCTTTGGGTTCCGGAAATTGTATACAATGAAAAAAATTCATTTAAAGCCTTTTTTAATGCTATTATAAAACTTTTTATGACATTTTGGAAATCGCTAGGATTATTTTCTTATATTACAGGTTTAATTGTTCTAATATCTATTTTAAACACCTTTTTAATGTTTAATCCCTTCTTATACTTTTTTGTCTTAATGTTGTACTACTATTTTCTAGTTTATATAGTTGTGCTATTATTTACATATTATGATAAAACATTTATCAAAGCCTAAAGTTATAGCTATTGTAGGTGCAACTGCCAGTGGCAAAACAGCATATGCAATAGAACTTGCAAAAAAAATTGATGGAGAAATCATTTCAGCAGACTCTAGACTTGTTTATAAAGGCTTTAATATTGGTACAGCAAAACCAACAAAAGAAGAACAAGAAGGAATTCCTCACTACATGATCGACATTGTAGCCCCGGAATTTGAATATTCTGCCGGGCTTTATAAATCAGAAGCTAAACAAGCTATTGAAAAGATTTTATCACGAGGGAAAACCCCAATTATTGCAGGCGGTACAGGATTATATATAGATATACTTTTAAAAAACTACGAACTACCGCAAATTGAAGCTAATCATGAACTGCGTAGTACGCTTAAACAATTGTCAAAAGAGGAATTATATGATTTATTATTAACACTTGATCCAAAATCTGGAAAAATAATAAATAAAAATGATAGTAAAAAAATAATTAGAGCTATTGAAATTATTAAAACAAGTGGTAAACCACTAAATGATGTACGAGGAATTTCTGAAGAAGAATATGAAATTGAATGGATTGGCAGAAATTTTGACCGAGAAACACTTTATTTAAGAATAAATAAGCGTGTTGATATTATGGTGGAATCAGGACTTATTGAAGAAACAAAAAAACTATTAAAACAACATGGCAGGATACCAAATCTTGTAAACACTATTGGTTATCGAGAAATTATAGGTTATTTAGATAATAATTATTCAGTTGAAGAAGCAATAGAACTTCTTAAAAAGAACACAAGAAATTACGCTAAACGACAACTAACTTGGTTCAGAAGAAATGAAAATATTAATTGGAATATTTATCCTGAATTACTTAAAAAGTAATTATATTTTTATTTTAAATACGGCTTTTTTAACTTCTGTAAGATTACCTGAACTTGAAACTTGCGGTGCATGAGCTTCGTGAGGAAATATCATTACGAAATTTGTACTATCTAACGTTAGATAATCAGAATTCCCAACATAATTAGAATAAAATGTAATATCTTTTTCTATATTATAAGGCTTATCTTCTTGCAAATTTACCCTATCTGCAAAATATATTCGCTCTTGTCCTTGCAAAAGAAGCTGAATATCAATATACTTATCATGCGTTTCAAATTTTGCATTATCTATTTGTTTAGTATTATAAGTTTCAATATTTACGTAATCTGTATCTGATATGTTATACTTTCCGCAAAGCGTTTCTTTGGATAAATTTTTTATAAATTCATGTATTGAAACTGGTATTTGTATATATTTTTCTATATTAGTAATTTTATCAATAATCATAATTTCTCCTATAAAAGAGGACTGATAGAAAATCAGTCCTCAAATTATTTATAATTAGAACGATTTAAGTTTTTGTCTAACTGAAACAAAGCAGTTATACTTATCACATGGATTTTTAGATGTTGCTGAATTATCATCTTGAATATAAGATGAACCTTTTAAATCAGCAGTTCCTCCATTAAACTTTTCACCTAAGTTCATACAATAAGGCGTAAACTTACTTAATTTACGTGCTGAACATACTGCTCTTGCATATGAAACACCTGCAAATGCAAGTTTTCTTTCACGACTTTCAGTAGTTGGATTGTAATAATATACATCTGTTGGTAATTGTTTTTCACTATTACCGCCAAGATATAAATAACTTGATTCAGCATTTTCACCTTTTGGTGCATCTAAAGGATATGCAGGATATACTGTACCATTCGCGGCAATAAAAAATGGATAAACATCATCCCATAATGTTCCATCTCCTTTATCACCATTAATATCTACAAAAACCGTAAAGCCGCCAATAGCATATGCCGTTGGATCTTCTCTCCAGTTTTTACCGGCAGAAGCTGCAGCAAGCTGAACATCAGTTACATCAAGAGCTCCACAACAATTTCTGGCATCCCTTAAAGCTTCTTTACTTTTATTATCCATAGTTAAACAAACATTTTCAGATTTACAAAAATACCCACTTTCATTATAACAGCCAATAGCTGTATGTACATTTTCAATTCTGCGGCACATATTTTGCGATGCTGTTATAGGATTAGTAGCATATGGGTTCGGGTAATATGACAATCCTGGTATAGATGCAGCCTTATCACCTAAAATCCACATTTTTAATCCATTCGAGAAAGTAATATTCGGTGTAATATTCTTAAACGCACTTTGTTGCGAATTTACAGACAAGTATTTCCCATTGTTTTTTCCCATTGCGGCATTATAAACTGCTTCATTATATTTAGTATTATTACTAGTTGCCCACCCTGCACAACTCGAATCACTAATATTCCAATGTTCCGTAATCATTTTACAGAAATTTTCAGCTTTAATAATAGGTGGATTTACGACACAAACACCATCTTTTGGTGTTGAACCAGGAGGACATTTCTCAAGTACGCAAGCATCACCTACTTCTTTATATAGAGAAATACAATTACATTTTTTATCTGTTTCACTATATGTCGAATTTTTAGGACAGCATTTCTGATGTTCTTCATCGTAATCTGTTGAACAACATACACGTCCGTTTGAATTATCAGCATAAGGAACTTCATCTGTTCCAGAACAAGTTTGGAAACAAGCTTTTTCATTATTAAAAGAAGGTATATATCCAGGCTTACATTCGCAGTTAATGGTATCCGGTGCCCCACTATTTGTCATATTTGTATATCCGTTAAGAGTACACCAATCTTCTGCAAATGAAGGTCGTGCAGATACATTCTGATTTGGATCTTCATCAGCATAATCAACTTTAAATGTTGAAGAAGCTGTACAAGTACCAGGAATAGTAGTAGCAGGTGGTCCAACTTGATTTTCTAATATTTCAGCCCCATCTTCTTCATCTGGATCATCATCTGGATCTCCACCTCCAACATCCTCTTCATCAGCGTTGTATTCTACTGTAACATTGTGTTCTACGTTACTAATTGTTACTTTTCCTGCTGCAACTGTTTTATAAAAATCTTCACAAAAAGCCTTTGCATTTGGTCCATCTTCAAGTGATTGTGCCATGATTGCATCAGCAGCATTAGATGCAATAGTAGTAGTATTTAAATTTTCAAAAAGTGGAAAAGAAAAGAATAAATCTATTAAAGTTTCATTTTTACTGCCTGCAGCAGTAATACCATCACAATTATTAAAATCTGCTTTTTTATAATATGTAACAACTTCTTTTGTTGTTGTTGATCCATCATCAGCTGTCTCTGTAATATTTTCTTTAGTTTTAACTATTTGTTCACCATTACAAACGTGATAAGATAACCATATGAAATCATAGTCATCATTATTCCATTCACCCTGAGTATCTTTCATTTCTACAGTTAGAGCTAAAGATTTAGGTATAAAATGTTTTAATATATAAGCTTCGGTATTAATAAATCTTTGCTGTACAGATGCAAAATACATTTTTACCTTATTAAAATTAACAAGTTTTGCTAATTTATCTTTCAATGGTTCTTTTTTTTCTGCAATTTTGATATCGTTTAATTGCATAGCAACTTCATTAGGATCTCCAAGAGCAACAATCTGACCTGCCATTTTTTCAACAGTTTTATATGCTACATAATAAGAAAACTCATCTGTTTTTTCCAGTTGCTTATTTATTACAGGAATTGTAACTAATGCTAGAATTGCTACAATAAATATCGCGATAAGAATTTCCATTAGAGAAAACCCTAAATTCTTCATCCGTTTTTTAAAATCCATCATACCTCCAACTTATTAACTTAATTCTGATATTGCATTTTCATAATCTTCCTTACCTGGAGCGGTACCATGCCAACCTGCATTATTTTCCATAAAGCTGACACCTTTGCCCTTTATTGTTTTGGCAATAATCGCAGCAGGTTTTTTCAATAATTTCGCCTGCTCAATAGCCTCGTATATTTGTTCAATATCATGACCATCAATCTCAAGTACGTCCCAGCCAAAAGCTTTGATTTTAGCAGAGAGATTACCAAGAGCTTTAACGCATTCAGTCGAGCCATCAATTTGTAACTCATTTCGATCAATTATAGCAACCAAATTATCAAGATTTCTGTGAGAAGCCTGCATAAATGCTTCCCAAATATTTCCTTCTTGAAGCTCTCCATCACCTAACATTACAAACACATTTGCAGCATTTTTATCAAGCTTAAGAGCCATTGCGATACCACAAGCCATTGATAAACCTTGTCCCAATGAACCGGTTGCAACTTCAACCCCTGGGCACATTAGAGAGGGGTGTCCTTGAAGTCTTGAACCTAATTTCCTAAATGTTTTCAATTCTGTTTTTTCAAAAAAGCCCAATTGAGCTAATATTGAGTAATATACAGGAGAGATATGCCCCTTTGATAATACAAATCTATCACGTATTTCATAATCTTTAGATAGCTTCCCGCCAATAGCATGCTTCATACATTTGTGAAATAAAACTGTTAATAAATCACACGCTGACAATGAACCGCCAATATGGCCTGATTTTGCATTGTATACCATTTCAATAATATTACGTCTGTTTTCTAAAGATAAACTCTGCAATTCTTTTATTTCTGATGTTGTTAACATTTATTTACTTAGCACCCTTTCTTTAAAAACTTTTAATACAAACAACGGTAATGTAGGAAAAATTCTTTTAAACCGCTTAGGCTCTTTTATTGTTCTATAAAGCCACTCTAAACCCAATTTTTGATATATTTTAGGAGCTCTTTCAACAGCACCTGCCCAAACATCAAAACTTCCACCTAGTCCAATCATTGTAGTATTTGGCAGTTTTTCTTTTAACGAATTTATAAAAAATTCTTGTTTAGGGGAACCCAAGGCAACCAATAATAATGCCGGGGAAGAATTAATAACATCATTCATAACCTCATCACTATTATTAAAATATCCATCTTTTGAATAAACAATATTTAAATTAGGCAATTCTAATTTTAAGTTTTTAACCGCAGCATCGATAACTTCTGGTTTAGCACCTATCATAGCTACAGTTTTTCTATCTTTTGCAAAACGTTCAAGCAAGGCCTTTCCTAACTCTACCCCTGGAATTCTGCGAACATTATGCCCCAGGATTTTAAGTCCGATTTCTACACCAATCCCATCCGGTACAACAAGTTCGGCAGAATTTATTATCTGTGCAAAATCTTGATTTTTTTGAGCAAAAGAAATCATTTCAGGATTAATAGTTACTATTTGTCCCGGAGTAATTACTGCATACTCCAAAGCCTCATCAAAGGTAAAAGTATCAACCCCATAACTCAAAATTTTAACCAAGTCTCTATTCATAAGACTATTATACCACATTATGATAAATTATGCTATAATCTTTATATGAAAAAGATAGCTTTTAAAGTTTTATTTATAATATTTTTCTTATTTTGCTCAGTAATTAAAGCTAATGCTGTAGAATTTAACGTATTAATTATGCCAACTGATATTTTTAACATTTGTGACAATTATTTTTGCTTTCCTGAGCCATCTGAAATTGCGGCTAATTATGTAATACAAGAATTAGACACATACAAACGAATCAATACCATAGATCTAACTACAATTCGAGCAACCTTGGAAAATAAACCTGAGTTAAAAAATTCAACTCAAACCATGCTTAAAACTTTTGAACAAACTGAAAAAATTGATTTTTCTGTATTAAAAGAATTATCAAATGAATTTGGAGTAAAATCAGTTATAATTATATCAAGTTTTGCAATAACTGACCGTTCGGCTACCCGCCGAGATTTATGGGAAGTTTTAGAAGTTTCAAGTGCTTTTAAAATAACTTATCCATTTAATCTTACAACAACAGCAGTACTAACAGATACAGTAAATAATGTTGTAATGTGGAGTGGGAAATATAATAAAACAGTATCTGACTCTAACGGTTTTTTCTTAGCTTTAAACCAGGCACAAGCAGCTTCACATTTAGAAAAAATAAAACAATATTACAGAAATAATGTATCAAAAAATATTAGTCAAAATATTAGACTACGTTTTTTCCCTAAAGGTGTTAGAACAATAGATATAAAAAAACAAGTCGATAATGAAGACGAAAAACCTATATTTAAGCCAAATGCATTAGAACATCTTATAAAACAACCATTCGTTGATGAAATGCAAGATGAAAATGATGAAGATTTAATTTTTACATTTTAAGGTTTTTTATAAGACATATCTATTTCAGTTTTTATATCAGAATCTAATTTGAGCATTTGTGATAGTACTTTGTCTATATGCTTAAAACTATCAACAAGATCCATATATGCTATTGTCATTATTATAGACGCGAACAAAAGTATATAACGTTTTTTCATAAGCAGATAATAAATCATAAATTTCAAATTAAATTAGACAAAATAATTAAATTTTATATTAAATTAAATTAATATTATGGCAAAAATATTTATTATGAAGTTTTATAATAAATATGATTAAACCTATAAAATTAGTAGATGCGGCAATAAATGCCAGACAAAGAGTTACAGAGAGATTAACTACATCAATGCAACCTGTAACTGTAAACACAAAAGAAATTGTACATACTAGCGGAGAACTTTTAAGAGCATACAGTGGTGTCGGAGTGAAAAAACTTTTTGCAAGTTTTCCGGAATTTGTAGAAAGCTATAAAGCCAGACTCGAAGGATTTAAAGATATTCTACCTGAGAAACTATTTAATGCACTTGCAAAAGCATCCGAAAATAACAATTTTTCATTAAGTAAAACTGTTTCAGAGTATTATTCAGGTTTAAACGAATGCCATACTTTTGAGCAGGTAAAAAAGCTTTATCCTGAAATTACTCTTCCTAATTTAAAATTTGAAGAAGAAATTACTGAAAATTTAAGAAATATAGTTCCCAAAAATTTGTGTGACAGAATTTCAAAATTAGCAACAATTGAAGAAAAGCAGAAAGTAATTTCTGACTATTTTTATAAAATGATATCAAAACAAGTTGAAAACTGGGAAGTTTATCCTGAGTTTAGAAAACTTCAACAACTTGTTGCTGATGAAATAATATCAGGTAAATTCGCAGGTAAAGATATTGAAGCTCTACAATGTAAAGTATTTAACAATAGAATGCCGATTGTAGGAAGATTTTTACACACACCTGATAGAGAAGAAGCATATATCTCAATGCTTAGAGAACACTATATAAATGGCAAGAGTATTGAAGATATATCTATTCAGACTACAGTGGGTAAAGAAATTTCCGCAAAAGTACTACGTAAAAATAAACAATTTCCGGAACTTGACAAGAATTTTAGAAGGTTTATAAGTAATTCAGAAGAAACTGCTAGACAATTTAGTCAGCTATCAAATCTTGATACTCATCAAATTAATTCTGCAATTATGACACAAACGTGGACTAAAAGTAGACTTCGTGCAGACATCGGTAATGCTACAAAATTTGGAAAAGATTGGAGTATTGTAAAAGCTGTATGGCAAAAAACAATGTTCCCTGAAACTACATTTTACCCAACAGATAAGCTAATTGATACATATCTGTTGACTTTATTTAAAAATGGTAAAAAATCAGATAGCGCAAATCCTATTGCTAAATTGTTAGAAAACCCGCAATTAGATAAAAGTAAAATAATGCTTTTAAAAAGACTTTATAAAGAATCCAAAACACTTGATTTAGATAAAAGAATTCTATCTAGTGATAACTATAAAGAATTTAAATCAAAATTTGATATAGAAAACATGGCTAAAGCAATTGAAAGTATAGAAGCTCATTATAAAAATACTTTTTTCAAACGTTTTTGGACAGATGAACGAAAATTACGATTCACTAATGCACTGAACCAAAACAGAGAAATAGCAGAACGAAATATTGAACTATCTGAAAAAATTCTTAAAGATGCAATGAACAATATATTTACAGACGCATAATATTATAATAAAATTTTCATAAAAGGAGATTTTATATGAGTATTGATGCTGTTCGTAAATATTTAAAAGAATATAACAAACATAATCAAATTCTTGAATTTGAACAATCTAGTGCAACAGTGACACTTGCTGCTGAAGCTTTAGGAGTTATCCCTGCAAGAATTGCAAAGACTTTATCATTCAAGATCAATGATAGCTGCGTACTTATAGTTACTGCTGGTGATTGCCGAATAGATAACCGAAAATTCAAAGACTTTTTCAATGTTAAAGCAAAAATGCTTTCAGCTGAAGAAGTAATTATTTATACAGGTCATGCAATTGGAGGTGTTTGTCCTTTTGGAGTTATCAACACAAATATCAAAACATATTGTGATATATCACTAAAACGTTTTGATACTGTTTTCCCGGCATGTGGCAGTTCTAATTCTGCAATAGAATTAACAAACGATGAATTATTTGAAATCTCTAAAAGTTTAGAATGGATTGATGTTTGCAAATAAAAAAGACACATTATTTGTGTCTTTTTTATGGTGCCGATGGCCGGGGTCGAACCGGCACGAGGTTGCCCTCACAAGATTTTGAGTCTAGCACGTCTACCAATTCCATCACATCGGCTTATTTAACTGCTATAAAATTATTCTATATGAAAAAATATTAATTTTCAAGAACTTTTTAAAATAATATCAGTATAATTTATCAACCCAAATGGGGAATAGGAAATTTTCATAAAATTTAAGATAAAATTTATATGAAAAAACTGATATATTTACTAACAATTTTTACAATTTTCGGAATCAATTTTCCACAAATTGTATTTGCAACGACATTTACCGGAGGAGTTTCTAAAGTCGGTCAACAAGAAAGCAATCAAGTAATTGATGCTACGACTGGTCAAGGTGTTGAGTTTGCAAGAGTTACCATCCCACAAAAGAATTTTAGAACATACACTGATGCAAATGGTAATTTTGAAATTGAACATGTTCAAATTTCACAACCAACAATAATGAATATAGAAAAAGAAGGTTATAGACCTTTTTCTCTAACTATAAATAACGGGGAAAGTCTTAATAATCCAATGAAAATTGAAATAGCAAAAAGTGAAGCTGCTGATATTTCTTTGGATAGTCAAATTTTACACCTTGGAGATGACACATTTTCAAAAAATTCTGCAAACGCAGGTGAATTTAGGTTAAAATCAATTGGACCATATTATTCTAAAGATTTTATAATGACAGATAATGCAAAAAGAAGTACAAATTATCTTGTAATTGGCTCCATCGTAGGTTTAGATACAAAGTTAGCTAAATCTATGGGGCAAAATAGAATTAAAACCGCATTTTCAAGTCCTGCAGAAGTGTATTTTAATGGTAAAATGATTGGACAATTACACGTTAATGGTGATGGGCAAAGGATAAAAATCCCAAGTTCTTTAATCAATGCAAATGCAAGAAACCAAATAACAATCAAAACCGGACAAAATCTTATGCCAAGCGATCATATAGACTATGATGATATAGAAATTATGAATTTGTCTATCTTAAGTGAATAATTAAAAAAGCGCGACACTAATATAAGTGTCGCGCCAAACATTATAATTTAACCTTATCTTTTTAAGAAATCAGGAATTTCAATATTTGTAAAGTTATTATTTGATAAAACTGACTTTGTTTGAGTGTTGAAAGCTCCAGAGAAGAAGTCTGCAGCGTTCATTTGAGGCTTCTCTGTATCGGTTGATGTTGAACCAAACATTGATACTTGTGAGTTATTTTTCAATTCAAAACCTGTAGCAATAACAGTAATTTGAATTTCTCCTTGAATTCTTTCATTAACAGCAGTACCGATAATAACTGTAGCATCATCAAGAACAGCATCGTGAATAATTGAAGCAGCATCACTGATTTCGTGAATACCCATATCAGGACCACCTGTAATGTTAACAATTACACCAGAAGCACCGTTGATTGAAGATTCAAGAAGTTGTGAATTAATAGCTTGTTGAGCAGCTTTAACTGCACGTCCTTCACCTTGTGCTCTACCAATACCCATTAACGCTGAACCAGAAGCCTGCATTACAGTCTTAACATCTGCAAAGTCAACATTAATAATACCTGGAACAGTAATAATATCTGAAATACCTTGAACACCTCTTAAAAGAACTTCATCAACAATAATGAAAGATTCATTCAATGAAACTTGTCTATCAACAACTTGAAGTAATTTATCATTAGGAACAACAATAACTGCATCAACAGCTTCTTTTAATTTTTCAAGACCGGCATTAGCTTGATTTTGTCTTTTCTTACCTTCCCAGGAGAAAGGTTTAGTAACTACAGCAATAGTTAAAATACCTAATTGTTTAGCAATTTTAGCAACTACAGGAGCTGCACCGGTACCAGTACCACCGCCAAGACCAGCAGTTACAAATACCATATCAGCACCTTCTAAAGCTTGAGTAATTTCTTGAGTTGCTTCTTCAGCTGCTTTTTCACCTACTGTAGGATCAGCCCCTGCACCCAAACCTTGTGTAGTTGATGAACCTAATTGAATTCTATGGTTTGTTTTACCGTTATGTAAAACCTGCAAATCTGTATTCATTAACCAAAATTCAACGCCTGATAACCCTGATTGTATCATTCGATTAACAGCGTTACCACCGCCGCCACCAACGCCTACAACCTTGATATTTGTTGGATTTGCACCCAACCTTGAAGTTTGGTCATTTGATGATTCATCTTTTCTAGCAAAGATATCTGAAACGATATTTTCCACGTTATTTACCTCTTAAACTATTTACTTTGTTCCTAAAACTACAGCTTAACGCATAATTTTATAATAACATAGTATTTTAAATAGAAAAAAAGTACAATAATTTTAGAAAAATTATGAACAAAAGTTAATATAAGCGTCACTAATTAAATTTTTGCTGGTGAAATTCCCCAGTGAAGCTTATTTCTAAGTACAGTATAAAAATCATTTTCATTAAGTAAAGCCAAATCCGCTCTTTTTTTAGACTTAGAAATAATAAGTTCATCTTGAAGATTAAAAACAATTTGTCCATCTGCAGATACAATATATTCATTATTCTTGCAAGGCTTAATTTTTATCACATCATCTGCGGATACAACAATAGGACGAGCCGAAAATGTATGAGGACAAATGGGAACAATCACAATAACATCCGTATTTGGTGCTAAAACAGGACCACCTGCAGCCATTCCGTAAGCTGTTGAACCTGTTGGTGTTGATATTATAATACCATCAGCCAAATATTCACATACAAATTTTTCATTAATTTCTAAAGAAAAACGCGAAGTTCTGCCTGTTAATCCGCCTTTTATAACAAAATCATTCAGGGCACAATAATTTTTCGCATTCAACATCATTCGTTTTTCAACTTTATAACACCCGGAAAGGATTTGCTTTACCGCAAACTCAAGACTATCTCTTGATGCCTGTGATAAAAATCCAAGACGTCCCAGATTTACACCAAAAATTGGAGTTTCATATTCAGAATAAAATCTTGCAGCTTTTAAAATTGTTCCATCACCACCTATGACAAATACAAAATCAAAACCACTTGCAAAATTATTAATATCAAGTACATCATAATTTACATTGGAAGAACTCAATATATTAGCTAACTCTGCCATTACCTCTTTTGAATTATCCATTTCCTGATTATATAAAATTGCATATCTTTTATTCATACGTTTAGTTTATACCAAATATAAAAAATCATGCAATAATTGTGATATGCAAAACAGACACTTTGTTTACATTTTACTAACAGAAAAAGACACTTTGTATTGTGGTTATACAGATAATGTCGAAAAACGTTTCCAAGCTCATCTTGATGGTAAAGGTGCTAAATACACACGAGCAAATAAACCGGTTAAACTTCTTTGGCAAAAAGAATTTGATTCTAAATCAGAAGCATTGAAAGAAGAATATCGAATTAAACATAAACTTACCAGAAGTCAAAAATTCGAACTAATTACTGCCCAAGATAATCAGGCTCATCTATAGGACTATCGCTGAGTACAGCAGAGCTTTCTCCGTTTTGTTCATATATTTTTTCTATTTTAGAATCAATTTTTTCAATTTCTTTTTTATATTTTTCTATTTGTTTTTCACTTTTTTGTATATCTTTATTAGCTTGATCAATTAAATATTGTTTATAAGCAGCTTGAAGCTTAATATCTTCCGTTGAGCCCTTTAGTGAGCGAAGCTTTTTGTAATCTCGATAATCATCCTTGTAATCATCTTTTAAACCTTTTAGAGTAAATTGATATTCGTCTTTTATTAACTTAACCGCATCTTTTTGTTGCTGTTTAAAGTTTTTACGAACCTGCTTTGATTCTTCTTTTAATATTTTTTCTTCTTTTGCTACAGTTTGATAAGGCTCAATACCATCTTGAATAACCTTATAACCATTCATACTTACTTGTGGCTTTATATTATTATTAAAAGAAATCAACCTTGATTGATTACCTTGCCAGTCTACACTCCAAGTTCCTAAGAAAACAGGTTTTTCTCCTGTAAACGCGAAACCTTGAACAATAATCCTTTCAGAATCATTTACATCAAAGCCTATAGGGTAAATATCCCAGCGCTTATCATCAAGATTTATATCCATATATTCCTGCCAGAAGTATACAATGGCATCCCTGACTTCATTTAACTCATAACTAACCTGATTATTAAAATCATAAACAAAAACTGAAGTTTCCCAAATTCCGTCTTCACGACTTCCAATTTTTTGTTTTACCAAAAGTTTTGTGCCGTCAACTGAAAAATCCACAGGAGTAAGGGTTCTAAATGAAGCATAATTATCAATAGATTTATCTGTTGATAATATTGGATCAGGATTTTTCTTTGCAGTATTTGCTTTTAATATTTTATTTAAATTCGTCCCATCATCATCCAAAGGAATCACAAACAAATCACATGCTACTGATGCACTATCTGTATAATAATAAACCGCAGGATAAACCAGTATTTTATAATCAGGTGAAACAATTCCCTGAGCATTAACCAAACGTTTTAGGTATAAATGTTTACCAAGTGAAAGTTCAATAGTTCCTGGAGGATCATTATATTTAACAATACGATATAATGGTTTTGGAACGTACTTAAAATCAGATGGTACTTGAAATTTTGGAATCTGAATATCAATATTGGTTTTATCTTTATACTCAGACATTTTTTCATACTCATCAACTGTCATATACCCGGAAGGTGTTAGTTTTAATATTTTCCCTTCCATATCATGTTTGGCATCTTCTTTTTGTACCTGATATTGATATTTTAACTCTCGCGAACGAGTATCTTTACTTCTTGCAAATGCAACGGAAGAAGTAATAACTAATAACAAAAGTAATACACCTAACTTTTTAATCACAAAATCGCTCCGTAATTAAACAAGCCCGTCTTTCATAGCTGTTGCTACAGCTTTTGAACGAGTTTTTACATATAATTTTTGCAAGATATTATGAACATGAGTTTTTGTGGTAGCAATTGTAATAACAAGTTTTTTAGAAATCTGTGGATTTTTTAAACCTTCAACAAGCAGTGCAAGTACCTCCATTTCACGTTCAGTTAAACCATATAAATTCTTACCCTTTTGATAATTAATTCCACCGGATTTAGAATCAGCTTGACTGTTCTTTCTAATATTAGAAAGAACTACTCTGGCAATTGCAGGATCAAGCCAGCCAACCCCTTCACTTACAGCTTTAATTGCAGAAATTGTTTGGTCAGAAGTTGCCCCTTTTGTAATATAACCGTCAGCACCTGCAGCAAAAGAGTCAAGAATATCATCTTCATTATCTCGTGAAGTATTCATTAATACTTTAATTTCCGGCATGGCATTTTTAATTTTGCGAGTAGCCTCAATACCATCAATTGAAGGCAATCCAATATCCATAATAACCAAATCTGGTTTAAGTTCCAGAGCCTGTTCTACACCTTCTAACCCATCAGAAGCGGTTCCTAAAACTTCAATAGATTCATTATTTGAAAGAGCAAATGACAAACCCATTCTGGTCATATCATGATCTTCAATAATAGTAACTTTTATATTTTTTGACATCTTATTCACCTTTTAAATTCTTGATGCGGCAACAACATTTGTAAGCAGGAATGAAAACTCACTGCCCTTATTAACTTTACTTTCTACCCATATTTTTCCGCCATGAGCTTCTATAATCTGCCTTGATAAATAAAGCCCTAAGCCTGTACCTGTAGAACGTTTCTTACTTGTTCCTTGTGAAAATCTCATAAACAAATGAGGAATATCTTCTTTAGGAATACCATTTCCATTATCAATTACAGAAAATATCAAATCTCCGGACTGAGCTTTTACCATAATGTCAATAGTTCCACCTTTGTTTGTATAATTTAATGCATTTCCACACAAATTAGTAATAACTCGTTTAATTTCTGCCCTATCGGCATCAATTAAAACCTCATCATCTATTTCACAGTTAAGATTAAATTTAATTTCTTTCTTTTTGGACAGAGGTTCTAATTCATCATAGCACTGTATGATTAAATCTTTTATATTAAACACTGTTTTACATAAAGAGAGTTTACCACTTTCAAACCTATAAACTTCTAAAAGTGCATTAACTAACCCTAATAAATCTTCATTACTTTGAAGCATTGTTGATAGAAGTACTTTTTGCTGATCTTTAATTTCTCCTAAAGAACCGTCTAAGAAAAATTTAAGAGTTTGAATCGCAGCAAGTAAAGGAGTTCTCAAATCATGTGTTAAGGTTGCAATAAAGTCATCTCTTAAACGTTCTGTTTCTTTTTGTACACTAAAGTTTCGGATTACACCAACAAATTTTTCTTCATCTGAGTATTCATTTGTTAATGATGCAAAATTAATCTCAACAGGAATAGATTCTTCATTTAAAACATTTCTGATATATAGGTCTCTTAACAAAAATTCAGCATTATCACATGAAAGTCCCAGAATTGTATTTTTCACAGAAGACTTTGAAGCCTTATTAAATTGCGGATTTTCAGTATATGCTATTTCTTGAATCTTCATCTTACAAAGAGCAACAGCAGAAAGTCCTACCAAATTTTCACAAGCCGGATTAACCTGTTCTATATTACCTTGAGAATCAATAATAATAATACCATCAGCACAGTAATTAATAATACCTGACAGCTTCATATTAGCCAGAGTAAGTTCTTTTGTACGTTCTGCAACAAGCTCTTCTAATTTTTCAGAATATTTTGTTAATTGCTCTTTAGCATCTTCTAATTGAGCAATTTTATCTCTTAAATCAGCAAGCAAATGACTACGTTCAATACCATTTTTGATATTCATAATCAAATCATCATTATCCCAGGGCTTTTCAATATACTTATAAACACCAATTTCATTGATTGTTTTAATAGCATTTTCTTTATCAGCATAAGCAGTTAATAAAATCATACTAATTTCAGGATGAAGCTTTTTAGCTTCACGCAAAAACTCCAAACCATTCATCTCAGGCATTAAAAAATCTGAAATAATCAAGTCAGGAGTTTCTGTTTTTAAGTATTCTATAGCCTCAATAGGATTGTTGTATATTACAACATCCTTAAACCCTTCAACTTTCATAAGCGTAGAAAAAGTCGAAGTTAATAATTTATCATCATCAACGTATAATATTTTCCCTAAATTCATATCAATATAATAAAATATATTGATAAAATAAACAAATTCTTTACAAATCCGCAATATTTCTACTTATTAAAGTTCAGGAAGATTATATTCACGAGAAGACAATTCTCTATCAATTAAGAACAGGGCTGATTTTTCTGTACCAAAGGTTTTCAGTTTTGCAATAATTTTTGAAACTGAAGCTTCTTCTTCTATTTGCTCGCTTAAATACCAATCAATGAAATTACGGGTAGCTAAATCACATTCTCCCTCTGTCATTGATGCTACACAATCAATTGCCGATGTTATTGAACGTTCATGCTGATAGATTTGTTCAAAAACCTCAATCGGACTATTCATATCAAATTTTGGCATAGATATTTGACCTAAATGCACTTGCGAATTTCTGCCTAAAATATATTCAAACAAAATCATTCCATGGTCAATTTCTTCTTTAGATTGAACTTTAGCCCAGTTAGAAAAGCCGTACAAACCAATTTCAGAAAAATAAGCAGACATTGAAAATATAAATACGCAGAATAAAATTCCTTGTTAATCTGTTCATTGAGAATATCTCTGATCTTATCACTAATCATTACCTCTCCTTTCTTTAGTAATTAATTTTGTGTATCGCAATCACAACAAGAGTCTACAGATGCCCAAAGCCCATGAATATTACACATTTCAAGTGATTTATCATCATTACATTTATCTTGCAAATATATTTTTGGTTCTTGACCAGGTGACAAATAATGCAGCTTCATACAATTTTTATCATTAGAAATAACTTCTATAAATTGAATATAATGTTCATCTACCATAGGATGCGGTTCTTCTCCAACTCGAACTTCACATTTATTATCTCCTGTTACATAAAATACCGGGACATGCTTTTCTCCAATTTCAGGTTCACTTGTTTTGGGCTGCAAATATGCCATAGGCTGACCACAGCAAACAAGCTCACCGTCGCCGCGTAAAATCACCTGTATTGTTTGCCCGCAAATTTTACATTTATACAAATCAAGACGTTCTGCCATAATAACAACTCCTTTCAAGTAAAGAATAAATCTTGAAAGAATTATTTCATTAGGAAATCGACTGATAAAAAAGTATTATTTATTTTCTCTCTTTTCTATTCTCGTTATAATTTTGCAGAAAAATTAGCAAGCTTAATATTTTTATGTTATAATAAAAACAAGTCGTGCTCCACGGAGTGTTGCGAACTCTTGACCCGAAGCTAACGCGGGGTGCAGAGCCTGTTGTGAGGGCTTTATGAGTACGTCGAAATTTAATACAATTGTTGATATCAACTGCTATGATGGCGTAAACTTTCGAACCGTGTCAGGGGGGAAACTCAGCAGCACTAAGATTGAATTTACGGGTGTTATTTCGGTTGAAGGAGGAAGTATTAAAGGACTGCGTATTTATAAATTTCGATAGACAGTGGCACGACTTTTTATTTACTTATTATCTTAATTCTGTATCTTTTATATATCTAGGACGAGCTTTTACTTCTCGATAAACTTGCCCGACATATTCACCGATTACGCCCAGACAAAACAGTTGTAATCCTCCAAAAAATGACAACATTATTATTGCTGTTGCATACCCGTTTGGCGAATCATTGAAAAATACTTTCTCAAAAATAGTTTCCAAGCCAACAAGGATTGAACCAATAAACATTATAATTCCAAGTACAGCTACAATACGCAAAGGAACAACACTAAATGAAGTAATACCATTGAGTGCAAGCGCACTTAGTGACATAAAGTTAAATTTTGATTCACCTGCAAAACGAGGTTTTACATCAAACTTTACAATTTTTGTTTTTAACCCGACTTCATGAAAAAAGCCTCGTAAAAATAAAGCCTTTTCAGGGTATAATTCCATAATATCAAGAGCTTTTTTACTTACAAGCCTATAATCGGAATGATTCATTGGAATTTTGGCACCTAAAAGATTCATTGTCTTATAAAACAACACTGCTGTAATCTTTTTAAAAAAGGAATCACTTTTTCGATTATTTCTAACACCAAGAACAATATCATTACCATCAAGATAAGCATCTACAAAGGCTTCTATAGAATTTTCATCCTGCTGTAAATCAGCATCTATAGAAACAACACAATCACACCCTAAATCTCGTACACCTTCAAGTCCTGCAACAAGAGCCTTTTGATTACCATAATTCCTGATAAATTTTAAAGCTTTAATTCGTTGCGGATAAATTTTATGTAAATTTTCAATGATTTGCCAAGTATCATCCAACGATCCATCATCTACCAGATATAAATAGCTTTCTGAAGATATTTTATTTTTTGCACTAAGCAAATCCAAAACTTCAAATAACCTTTTACAAGTTGCTTCAATACATAAAGCTTCATTATAACAAGGTATTGTTACAGCTAATTTAGGAGTTTGCATTATAACCCTCTTTCTAATATCATTATTATATTATTTTAATATCATATTGCAAGGACTTAGGAATGCCAAATAAAAATTTTATATTAAATGCTGATGATTTTGGATTAACTTCAAATCATAACCAAGCGGTTTTGGAAGGTTATATTAACGGTTTTTTAACCAGTGCAAGCTTATGTGCCAATGGTGAAGCATATGAAAATGCAGTTCATGATATTCTTCCGGATTGCTCTAACCTTGGAATTGCTGCACATTTAAATATTATGGAAGGTAAATCTCTTACTGATTGCAATCTTTTAACTGATGTTAATGGGAATTTTATGGGAAACTATTGGTTTTTACTACTCAATAGAAATAATAAAAAAATATTGACACAAATTGAAACTGAATTTCGCGTTCAAATTGAAAAAATTATAAAAGATACAAATGTTGATCATTTAGATTCTCATGTTCATACACATGCAATTCCTGAAATATTTGAAATAACCTGTAAACTTGCAAATGAATTTGGAATAAAATACATAAGAACTCAGCATGAAGAACTGTATTTTATACCACAATTAAAAAAACACCTTAATTTTAGCTATCCGTTTAATTTACTAAAGATAGCATTATTGCAATATTTTACTCATCAAAACAAAATAACACTCAATAAATATAACCTACAAACAAATGATTATATTCTTGGTGTAGGTTATACAGGAATGATGGATTCTGAAACTATTGAATACGGATTACAAAATATTGATGAAGATTGTATAGTTGAAGCACTTATTCATCCTTGTAAATACAGCAATGACACTGTAAATTCACATGTTATAGAATTTGCAATCACTCAAAATATGATTTTAAAAGACACAATCAGAAGACTTGGATTTAATTTAACAAACTATAAAAATATATAATGATAAAAAAGCATTTGACAGCATTACTATTAATAACATTATTTGGAAGTTTTTCACTGTTTATAATACTAAACAGCCGTACAAAAACTGTATTAAATGTAATTACACCATCTAAACTTACTATTGATATGGATAACAGTAAAACTGCTGATTCAAATGAAATGATCTGTGTTGAAGGTATTGATACATTTTCATTAGAACCTGATGATAAATTCTATAGCAAATACTCAAAATCCTTAAAGCTATCTAAAAATGATATGATTGCTTTAGGTTATCTTGCACAGGATTATGCACAAAAAACAATTCTTAATTCTAAAGTTAGAGTAAAACTTACTGGTAAAATAACAACCGAATGTAAATATGCAAAAATTAAAATAAATGGAACTGATTATACAAAAATTTTAGAAAATAGCGGATTTGGTATCAAAAATGGAAAAATAAACAGTTTTGAAAAATTTCAAAACAATCTAGCAGAAGCAAGGAAATTACATCTTGTGATTCTGAATCACCATTCCGGGAAATTTCACACACTCAATTGCCCATATGGTAATGTTGCTCACGATAAGGTTATTATCCCTAAAAACCAATTACCGGAAAATTCTATACCATGTAAATTTTGTCATCACTCAAAAACTGCTAAAAAAACTTTCAAATATACTAAAGACAAAAATATTTTTAATATTCCGCAACTTATTCAACCTCCACTACAAGTAATTGATGGAGATATAAAAGTTTACTATACAGATTTCACAAAAAATCTAAAGCCATCAAACTCTTGTAATAGTGAACCTTGCAGACAGTTAGTTTCACTCATTAATAATACTCAAAAGACATTAGATATTGCTATATATGGCTATACAGATATTCCTGCAATAACCCTTGCCCTAAAAACTGCAAAAAACCGCGGAGTCATAATCAGATTTATATATGATGAAAACTTTGAATCGTCAAAAGACCACTATAAAGACAACCATATTATTGCCGAGCTTTCTCAAGTACACCGTTCAGATAAAACAGAAACAAAAACTCAAAGTAATATGCTTATGCATAATAAATTTGTAATCTCTGATGAAAAAACAGTCTACACAGGTTCTATGAATTTCTCGCCAACAGGAACCTCAGCATATGATGTCAATGATATTGTTATTATAAATTCCAAAGAAATTGCCAAGCTTTATATAAAAGAATTTGAACAAATGCTTAATGGTAAATTTCATACTAAAAAAGAATCTATAACTCAAAATAATAGATTTTTGCTTGGGAATAGCGAAGTTGAAATTTATTTTTCACCAAAGGATAAATCATCTATACGAATTATACAACTTATTAAAGACGCAAAAAGCTATATTTATGTTCCGGCATTTTTAATAACCCATACAAACATTACAAACGAACTTATTAATGCAAAATCCCGCGGAGTCGATGTTAGGATAATAATCGATGCAAATTCTACAAGCACAAGAAACACAAAACACGGTTTATTACGCCGAAGCGGAGTTCTTTTAAAAACAGAGAATTATGCAGGAAAACTTCATGCAAAAACCATGATTATTGATGATAAATACTTAATTACAGGCTCTATGAACTTTTCAAACAGCGGTGAGAATAAAAATGATGAGAATCTGCTTATTATAAAGAATTCAAAAATTGCAAAAGCTCATAAGAATTTTTTTCTATACTTATGGACAATAATTCCAAATAAATACTTAAAATTTAATGCACGTCCAGAAAGCTTCGAATCAATCGGTTCTTGCAGCGATGGTGTTGATAATAATTTTAATGGTAAAATTGATATACAAGATGCTTATTGTACAAACAATAATTAATTGTCATAATCAACATTACTTCCAACAGGAGAATTATCATCAAAAACAAACTTAAAATAATTCACCATTCTTTACATGCGTTCAGGCGCAGTAACAGCTAAGATATTTAATGCATTAGCAAGGACGGTTTTAAACGCCCAAACAAGTATCAATCTCGACTTTGTAACCTTAATATCAGCAGTTATTACACGTGTTGAATTATAGAATGAGTGGAATTCTGATGCCAATTCTTGGACGTAACGACAGATTGTATAAACTTGTCTGGCTTGTGCGGAAGATCTAATTAATGGTTTAAATTCTTCAAGCTTTAAAATCAATTTTCTAGCATCTTTAACAGAAATAGCAGCAATATCTGCATCAAACTCTGAAACAAGAGTATCGAAATCAGCTTCAGAAATTACTGCAGGAATAGTTTTTCCTGATTCCGTATCAATTTTGTCATTTGTAGCATTCCTGATAATTGAACAAGCTCTTGCATGCGCATATTGAACATAGAAAACAGGATTTTCATCGGATTTTGTTTTAGCAAGTTCAATATCAAAATCAAGAGTTGTATCAATATTTCTCATAGACATCCAGAAACGTGTTGCATCAACCCCAACTTCTTCAATCAAATCTTCAAGAGTAACCATATTTTTACGTTTACCCATACGAACTTCATTACCATTAATAACAAGATTAACCAAGCTGTCCAAGAAGAATTTCCAGTTTCGCAGGATCATACCCAAAAGCTTCAAGAGAAGCTTTAACACGTGCGACATAACCGTGGTGGTCTGCACCCCAGATATTAATCATTCTGTCAAATCCGCGTTCCAATTTATCAACGTGATAAGCAATATCTGCAGTTAAATAAGTATTTGAACCATCAGCTTTTTTAATAACTCTATCTTGATCATCTCCAAAATCAGAAGATTTAAACCATTGAGCACCTTCTTGTTCATAAATTTTACCGCTGTTTTTAAGCTTTTGAACACATTCTTCAACTTTACCTGAATTATGTAATGTTAATTCTGAATAGAACTTATCAAAAGATACCCTAAAGTTATCAAGTAAATCACGCTGAACTTTTTCTTCATAAGCTTTTGCAAAATCAGAATATACAGATAAATCAATTTTATCAGCATCATTCTGAACTTGATTAAGAATCTCTTTATTTTCTTCAATAAACGCTTTTGCTACGGGAACTAAATAATCACCCGGATAGTAATTTTTTCTTTCAATTTCATCATCCGGAAAATCAATATCCATTCCTAATTCTTGTTTAACTCTTATAACAAGAGAACGACCAAGTTTTTGAATTTGAGAACCTGCATCATTAATATAAAATTCTTGATAAACTTCATGTCCATAGAATTTTAAAAGGTTTGCTAAAGCGCTGCCCATCGCAGCCCATCTTCCATGACCAATATGGAACGGACCTGTAGGATTTGCTGAGATATATTCTAAAATAATTTTTTCTTTTTCAATATTTTCCGGGCGTCCAAATTCATTACGTTTAGAATAAATTTCATCAATAAGGTTAATTAGCAAAGAATCACCGGCTTTAAAATTAATAAAACCGCCAATAACAGAAAATTCGCAATCATCTTTTTCAATAAATTCAACAATCGCATTAGCAATCATAGGTGGAGCTATTTTTGCACTGCGGGCAAGCGATGAAACATTTATTGCTAAGTCACCGAAGTCCGGATTTTTAGGTTTTTCAACAGGAAGCGAACCTCTTGAATACTCACTCATTTGTCCTAACTTACCAGCTTCTATTGCTTTTTCTATTGCGTTTTCAATTTTATTTAAAAAGTAATCTCTTAACATACTAACCTCATTTTAATATCTCATATGTTTATTATAGTATAAAAAGACCCTGAAACAAGTTTCAGGGTCTTTTCCTTAAAAATCGTATTTCGGAATATCAAACAGTTCATTATTTGCATCTTTATCAACAAATGCCAAATAATAATCCATAGCATCAGACTTGCAATTTTCATATGTTTTTTCTGAAATACATTCTTTATGACAATCTGTTCTATCTCCGGAATAATTACCTAGAATTGAAGCATATTTTTCAATTTCATTCTTATTTAAACCGCCACCATAAGCTTTTGTTTTAGCATCAGTTCCTGACGGTCTGATTTCAATGTACTTATTGTCAAACTCAAGATAAGTACCATCACCGACAAATTTAATAGATTTTAAATTATCAAAACTTAAACCATCTGCACCGAATTTATCATTCAAAATTTGCTTAATTGAATCTAATGTCAATTCGCCTTTTCGTTTTGCAATTGCCATTGAAAGATAAAACATATCATTTTTAGTTCTTAATGCTTCGCCTTCAATCTTTGCAGCCTTAAGCTTATTAATATCAGGTTCAGATTCATTGTAATAAGCAATATCAACACGGGTATCAAATCTTCCAATGATATTATTATCTTCAAATACCTCTGAAAGATATTGCGATAAATATTTTCCTGATTCTGAGAGTTTTGCAATCAAAGCAGAAGCTACAACAATTGCTTCTGTTGCACTCTTTTCTCTCATTGCAACAGCACATCTGCCGTGTTGAGATTTAATAAGTTCTTCTGTACCCATAATCATACCGCCGGATTCTTCTCCGCCAAAAAGAAGCCTTGGATTCACACCTAGGTTAATAGGGTTTCCGAACACATCATCTACAATAATTTCTGTATTCGAAGAATTTTTCAATTTCAATTCAACTTTTTTCATAATATTGGCGATTTCTTTAAACCCAACCGGTACATTTACAACTTTCACATCATTTTTAGCTGCCCATTCATCCCAAGAAAGAGCTGATGCTGTAGTTTTTATCATAAATCGAGGATGATTATTCCAAAGATTTTCTGACTTCAACTGTTTAGCCCAAAAATCCATAAGCATTAAAAACGCTTGATTTGCAGTAAAAATAGTTAAAATAACATCCTTATTAAGCTTTATATAATCAATACCAAGTTTTTGAAGCTCTGGGATTCTATCTGTACTTTCAGTTTGAGTGATTGTAAGCCTGTCATGATCTGGATCTGTAATTAAAACAGCAGTTCCAACAGGATAATTTTCCAATTTTCTATCATAATGCAATGTATCAATCACAGGGAAAAATTTTGTTCCATCAGCTTTTTTTGCAAGAACTGTTGCATCTACAGAATAATCATAAAATGCCTTTTCACCTTTTGGAGTAACATTATACTTGCCGATAGAATGGAAAAAAGGATCTTCATCAACATTAAACCAGTCAAATTTATCCTCAACACCAAGTTTCTTAAGCACTTTTGAAAGTGTTCTATAAGCTGACCCGCCAACATTTTCAATTATAATTTTAGAATTAAAAGATTTTATTAATTCAAGATTCACATCTTTAGCAACACCTGACTTCAGGTATTCAACATACAAATCAACTCCGTCATCAAGGGTTTTCATAACACTTTCATTAATTAACGGATTATCTTCTGCAGCAATCTTAATTTCATAAGTACCATTTTCGCGTACATAATTAAAAATGTCTTGAATTTTTGCAACAAATTCCATAGATTCCTCAGGCAGATACTGACTACCTTGCGAATTCAAATCTTTAGTAGCATTTTTAACAGAAATCCCATGACTTGAGGTTATATACTCTCCACCAAGTAAATCCAGCTTGAAAGCTAAAAACGATGCAAGCCATATAGGAATAGTTTGTTTCCCTGACGGAACCAATGTTTGAATACCATTTGCAGCCTGAATACGAGCTATAGCATTCAAAAATAATTTAGAGTTATAACGAACCTCACATCCTGCAACTTTTACTATTCGTTTATTTGAATATTTTTCATTAGCAACAAGAGCTTTAGCAAGAGTTGCAAGAACAATCCCAACAAGGTTAATAGGAAATCTTGTATCTTGTGGGAATAAAATATTTTGCGGCCCCCTTATTCCTGCCGTAGAAACTTTTGCTTCTTTTGAATAATTAGCAAACCACTCTTCCAGATTTAAACCTTCAGGATTAATTTCACTATCATATGGTAAAAGATGCTCTTTTTTCAAAGTAAATGAAAATTCATTTTTATTATCAAAATTTATTAAATCCAGATTTTTAATATAATCAGGCGTTTTATCATAAATATTTTTAAATAATTCATTTTCTAAAATATTTTCTGAAGTTTTCAAATCAAACATATTTCTCTCCTTATTTAAATTGATAATACAATAAAAAACATTAATAATATATAGCCCTTATAAAAATTTTCTTGTATAATACAATTACAGATTATGGAGAGCAAAAATGAGAAATAAAAAAGAAAAATATTCCACAAGAAAAGCTTCTCAATTTAATAAATGGAGAGCCCTATTTCAGTTTCTTGTCTGTAAAATTGGTTACATGATACGCCTAAAACTAGTATATAGAATAGAAATTAATGGACTTGAAAATGTACCAAAAGATAACAATTATATAGTTTGCCCTAATCATCTTTCTACTTTAGACCCGCCAATGATGGTCGCAGTAATGCCAAGAAGTGTTGCATTTATGGCAAAAAAGGAATTATTTGATATACCATTTATACGTTGGTGGATTGATTGGCTTGGTGCTTTTGCAGTAAACAGAGAAAGTCTTGGACCATCAACCGTAAAAACCGTTCAGGAAATTAAAGCTAGCAACTGGGTTCTTGGAATGTTTCCACAAGGTACAAGAGGCGTTCCCGGTGAAATTCGTGGAGTTACAAAAGGATTCGCAGGTCTGGCTAAACTTACAAAATGCAATATTTTACCTGTAGGTATTATTGGCTCTGATCAAGTAAAACGATGGCCCTTTACCGGCAAAATTATAATTAATATAGGAGAAATTATTCCATACAACAAAGATACAGAAATTGTAAAAGCCAAATGGATTGAAGAAATCCAAAAATTAACAGGGTTTAAATATATTGAAGAAACAAAATCCGAAACACCCTTAACCAGAAAGGATGAAAAAGATGAGCAAAGAAGTTAGAAACTTCAACCGAAGATATGCCAGAGAATATAATCTATTTAGGACAATATTTTTCATGACATTTTTATATATTGTCGTGTATGGCTTCTTTATAATATTTTATAATTTTAAAATAAAAGGAAGGAAAAATTTACCTGCTAAAGTTGCCAAAAACGGAAAATATATTTATGCAGGGAATCATGTTTCAATATTTGATCCACCCATGGTAGCAATGGCAGCAAACTGCCCTATTGCATTTATGGCTAAAAAAGAATTATTTGAGCCCGAAGAAAAACTAAGCTGGCTTGTAAAAAGACTTGGAGCGTTTGCTGTTGACAGAACAAAACCTGAAATTGCTACATTTAAAACGGTTAAAGATATTGTCAACACCAGTTGGTCCCTTGGAATTTTTCCGCAAGGAGGAACAAGACCATATGGAAAGCTTGAAGGCATAAAAAAAGGTTTTGTTGCAATTGCAAAATCCGCAAAAGCAGATATTGTTCCGGTAGCAATTGCAAATTGGGACGGTTACCCTAAACTAATACCTTTTACTCGGCGTAATGTAACCATTAGAATAGGAGAACCTATTTCATATAAACTTACCGAAGACGAAATTGTATATGAATGGTGCAGACAAATTTCAGAAATGGCAAATTACGAAAACTGTGAACCGGTTCCAGTAAATTAAAAACAAAATAAGACTAAAACATAAAATAAAGCCCCTTTTCAGGGGCTTTATTTTATTTAAAGAAAGGAATTTTAATTTATTGAATCAAAATTAGATTTGATTTAATCTTTCTAATGCAGCTTTTGCAGCTTCAGCTACGCCAGGATCCTGATCATTTTGAGCAATTGAGAATACAGTTGTCAAATCATTTTTGTATGCAGGGTTTTGAATATAGCTTAAAGCTTCAATAGCTGATGCTCTAACCATTGGGTTAGGGTTATCTTTTAACTTATCAACTACTGTAATTGCTCCAGGAAGTTCAGTTAGAGGAACTGTTGTATTAGATAAACGAGCCACTTCGTCACCATAAAGTTTTTGCATTATTGCTGATGTGAATAAAGCGTAGCTTTTATTTCTTTCAGCTTGTTCTTTTGGAGAAATTTTATTAGCTAAGTTCTTTTTCTGCATCAGTAACTTCTTTACCTGTCATTATTTTTTCTCTTGCTGCAACTTGTTCAGCAGTTGGTCCTTCTAACTTACTAGAATCAAAGTTTATAATATTTGTTAATGAATCAAACACTTTCGTATCAACTAATTCTGTAGCTTTTTCAGGAGTTTTGTTTACCATATCGGCAATTTCTTCCATTCCTGCTGCTTGTACATCAAAATCAGGATTTGCTAACTTTGCGATAAAAGAATTCACATCAACCAAAGGAGCAACAGTTTCTGATGGTACGATTTCTGGTTTAGCTTCTGCATTAGGGACTTCTGGAGTTGAAACTACAGGTTCAGGTACTGCAGGAGCTGGAGTTGGTTCAACTGGAGTGGCCGGAACGTTTATATTTTGTTGTTGAATAGCAGGTGCTACCGGCGCTTCAACAGGTGCAGGAAGTTGTACTGCTACAGGAGCTTCTGCTGGAGTTGGAGCTACAGATGCCGGAACAACCGGGGCTTGAACCGGAGCTTGAGCTACCTGAGGAGCTTCAACAGGTGCTTGCATTACAGGAGCTTGAGGAGTGCAAACATACTGCGGATAATAAGGTTGTGCCGGAGCTTGCGGATAATCATAAACTTGAGCCTGTGGATATGTATAATAAGGCATTGTTGGTTGTGCATATTGAGGGACTTGCGATCCAACACCTTGAGTACCCACTGAAGGGTTGTTAATTTCAATATTAACCGCATTTAATTTCGGCTGTTGTGGAACAGGCATATATGTTGTCTGTTGTTGTACCATATATGGATTTGTCATTGGTACACATGGAATTTGATTCATAAATTTTTCCTTTCCTACATAAAATTGAGTCTATTACCATTCTACCGTTTAAATACGCGTGAAGCGAAAATATTGCTAAAATTACTTCATATTTTAATAAAACTTTACATAAAAACTAAAAAAGTAATATATTAGTGACTTTCACAACTCCATAAATCGAAAGAATAAATTTATTGGAACGAAAAACTTTTTTATGCTAAAATTATAAAGTAAGGATATCAAAGATGGTCTAAAAGCCACACGTATTGAGGGTATAAATGAATATAGACAAATCAAAAACAAATTCCATAAGAAAAGCTTTCGGTAAAACTCTTGCTCAAATAGGAGAAATTAATGACAAAATAGTTGTCATGGATGCTGATTTGGCATGCTCAACTCAAACAAAAATATTTGGAGATAAATTTCCCGATAGGTTTTTTGATTGCGGAATTGCAGAACAAGATATGATTGCGACGGCAGCAGGCTTGGCATCTGAAGGGAAAATTCCTTTTGTTGCAAGTTTTGCAATGTTTGCTACAGGTAGAACATATGATCAGATAAGAAATGGGGTTTGCTACCCTTGTTTTAACGTAAAAATTATAGGAACTCATGGCGGAGTAACTGTAGGCGAAGATGGAGCAACACACCAAGCTTTAGAAGACGTTTCCTTGATGAGAAACATCCCTCACATGACAGTTATTGTACCTGCAGATTCACGTGAATGTGAAGAAGTAATTAAATATGCAGCTTTACATGATGGACCAATGTATATAAGAATTGCTCGAAGTAATGTTGCTGATATTTTTGATGAGCATTATCACTTTAATATTCATAAAGCTGTAGTAGTAGAAGAAGGTAATGATATAACAGTATTTACTAATGGAGAAACACTTGCAGAAGTTTTACTTGCTGCCGAAGAACTCAAAAAAGAAAATATTTCACTGGAAATTGTAAATGTTCCTGTAGTAAAACCGCTTGATATACAAACTGTAATCAATAGTGCTAAGAAAACTAAGTTTGCAATAACAGTTGAAAATCATTCAACTATTGGTGGGCTTGGATCTGCAATTTGCGAAACTCTTGCAACAAAATATCCTTCCAAAGTATACAGAATAGGTATTAATGATGAGTTTGGTCAAAGCGGTAAAGCTGAAGAATTATTAGAATATTACGGACTTGATGCAAAAACTTTGGTAAAAAGAATCCGTACAATGTATAAAAAAGAACAGGAAAATTTATAATGATAACATTCCAAAACGTTACCAAAAGATATAAAAATAACCATTATGCACTAAAAAATGTAAGTTTGGAAATTCATTCCGGAGAATTTGTATTTATAGTTGGAGCATCTGGTGCTGGAAAATCTACACTAATGAAACTTCTATACAGTGAAGAAAAACCAACAAGCGGAATTATATCCATTGGTGGATTAAATATTGCAAATATTGCAAATGAAAAAATTCCAAATCTTAGAAGATGCATGGGTATTGTATTTCAGGATTATAAATTGCTTCAAAATCAAACTGTGTATGACAATGTAGCATATGTTATTCGTACAATGGGCATTAGTAGTAAAGATATTGATGCAAGAGTAAATGGAGCTTTAAAAATTGTCGGACTTCACGAAAAAATGAAAGCAAAACCTTCCGAATTATCAGGCGGAGAACAGCAAAGAGTAGGTATTGCACGAGCAATCGTAAACGGTCCTCCTCTTTTAATTGCTGACGAACCTACAGGGAATTTAGATCCTAAAAACTCTATGGAAATTATGCAAATTCTTGACCAGATTAATCAAAGGGGGATTACAGTTATTGTATCAACCCATGATAGTGCTATGGTTGACTATTTTAGGAAAAGAGTTATCACTCTCGACCAAGGCGAAATTGTAAGAGACATACAAGCAGGTACATATGAATAAAAATCTTAGATCAAATGTAAAAAAACACATACCTAAAGATTGGTTATGTGAATTAAGAATATTATATAGACTAGGGAAAGAAACCTTAAGCGACATTATTAGAACTGGTTGGGTTAATGTAGTTATTATAACAACAATGGCTGCGATTTTAATGATATTTGGCGCCTGTTTTAGGTCAGCTCTATCAATTTCTACATTTTCAAAAGAACTTGGAAGTGCTTTAGAAATTTCAGTTTATTTAAAAAACAGTTCGGATGTTAAATCAATAAAAAATGACATCGAACAATTACAACATGTTGAAAAAATTACTGTAATTCCAAAAACTGATTCTTGGAGTAAATTAAAAACCGAAATGAATCTTCCTAATATTGAAAATCCCCTTCCTGATACATTACATGTAAAAGTGGATTCACCTGAAAATATACAACCAATATTTGACCATATTAAAACTATTCCTGCGGTTGAAGATATGAGTTATGCTAAAGACTTAGCCTCTAAAATAGAACTGGTTAATCATGTAGTTAAAACGATTACACTTGTTGTAATTGGAATAATGGCACTTTTAACAATAACTATTATTAACAACACCATTCAACTTGTTATCCAATCTCGAAAAGAAGAAATCGAAATTATGCGCCTTATGGGTGTAAGTAACTGGTATATTAGATTTCCATTTATTATGCAAGGTGCATTTTATGGTTTCACTGGTTCACTTTTAGCCATGATTCCACTTAGTTATGTTCAAAATGGACTTGCAAATGTTCATAAATTCTTTATGATACCTTCTCCTCCAAATGCACAAGGAACAGTTCTTCTTGTTATGTTTTCAATGAGTATTCTGTTTGGAGCAGCTGGCAGTTTTTGGTGTATAAAAAAACATCTTCAGGTTTAAAGATTAATGATAGATAGCAACAATATTTTATTAGTTACAGATTACGAAGATATAGCAAAAACAATTATAAACAAATTGGTTTTGCTTCGTAATAATGATAATATTACAGTCTGCAGTCAAAAAAATCTAAAAAAAACATTAGACAAATCTTTATATTGCGTAATTATACTACAAGAATCTGATGATAATTCCGCAACCTTGAAAATGATTAAAAACATAAAAGAAATAAAAAAAGATGCAGAAATAATACTTCTCCTTAATGAAATTAAACCTGAGCTAGTTTTAAATGCTTACGATAACGGAATTTATGATTATTTTTTAACAGATTCTGAAGATTATGAAATGCTAATTAAAACAGTTAACTGTTTTAAGCTAAGAACACTTAAAGATATAGGAACACGTAATGAAAAATTTTTATATCAACAAGGCGTAATTGATAGTAAAACAAATTTATATCAGTACAAACATTTAAAAGAAATCTTTGTTGACATTTCAGATAATTTAAAAATTCAAAACGGGATTCTTGCGATACTAACACTTGATGAAAAAACAAAAACAAAAATATCAACTAACAGACTTGCTCTTTCGATAAAGAATAATCTACGTGGAGATGATATTGTAGCTGTTGCGCGAGGTGGTAAGTTTTATCTTATAATGCCAAATATCGATCTTGAAGGAACAAAAGCAGTTATTTCAAAAATTCAAGAAAAAATGGGAAATGATTTTAAACTAAGAGCAGGAATTTCAAAAATTGGAATCCAATCTTTTGAAACTATTGATAAAAATGCTCAGGATAGTTTAACTTCAGCAATTCAAAACGAAGAAATGACAGTTTGTTTGGAAAACAATATACAAACAACCAATTCTTGGCTTGAAGATGATGAACCTGCAACACAAAAAAAGAATTTCAAGTTATTTAAAATCGCATTCTCAAATAAATTAGAAAATGTCATTACTCCAATATTTTACCGTTTTCAAAAAGAATATGACACTAAATTAACAAACACTTCAGTAAGTCAATACACCAATAATATAGAATGTGTATTTAGCTTAAAAAATGAAAATATTCATAGCGAATTAACTATCAGGTATAATGGTTACGCTAAATTTAATATAGAAATTACACATAGCGGACTTGATAGTGCAGAAAATACAAAGATGGAAATTCCATTAAGCGGGTTAACAGATAAACGACTTACATCTCTTTTAAAAAAATTAAAAGATGAATATAAGCAAACAGCATTTTCGAAAGGGGATAACTAATGTTACAGATTGAAAATAGTGCACTTTTAATCATTGATATTCAGGAAAAATTAGTCTTAGCATCCAAATACGGACATGAAGTTGCTATAAATATGTCTAAATTAGCAAAAGCAGCGGACATTTTATCAGTCCCAGCAATTGTTACAGAACAATACCCTACAGGACTTGGAAATACAGTTGAAGTAATAAAAAATTCTCTTCCATTAAAGACATTTATTACAGAAAAAACTGCATTTTCGGCAATGTCAGAACCGAAATTCGCTGAAAAAATAAAAATGCTTAAAGAATTTGGAAAAACTCAAATAATTATAGGTGGGATTGAAACTCATATTTGCGTACTCCAAACTGCATATGACTTATTAAATGAAGGTTTTGAAGTTTACATCATAAAAGATGCTTGCGCTAGTCGTAATAAAAAAGAGTATAAAACTGGTCTTGAACTATTAAAACAATGTGGAGCAAAAATCAGTTGTGTTGAGATTGCTTTGTTTGAATGGTTAAAAACAGCTAAACATCCTAAATTTAAAGAAATTCAACAATTAATAAAATAAAAATTTAAGGATTTAAGATTACCATTTCACAATTCTTACAATCAAACTTTAATGGGTATTTTTTACCTTTATTATCCTGCAGATAGAGTTTTTTACAAGCTTTTCCGCATAAACCTGTAGCAAATTTTAAGCAGTGTTTTGATCGCATAAGTTCTATTCCCGAAGGAATGTTATTAATATTTTCCAAAGCTGGCTGAGTAACTTTACAATTACAATTCTTATAAAAAACATTTGCTTCTGAATTATAAACATTACCTTTATAATCAATTTCAGCAATAGGAAAATCCGTATAACCAATAGGTTTTTGGACAATACGATTAAAATTACGTAATCTTTCTTTACTTAATAAATTTAATATTTCACGTCTTATTTCATTTATTTTAGAAACAGGAATAAAAGTTATTTCAGCATCAGTTAAATCTACAGATTTTGTGTAAAAGTCGCTTTCACCGGTTTTATTAAGCTGTGAAATTATATTTCCTTTCATTTTTTCAATATTTTTAACATCTTCTCCAATTGGGAATTGAAGTTGAACAGTGTTATTATTCTCATCGGTTGCAAATAAAGTATTTCCACTTAATTTAAATGATACTCCTAATTTTCTGACAGTTTTAGAGTTTTCCAACTGTTTTTCAAACTTTGAATCAAAATTTCTATAAAGTAAAGTGCCTGTTTTTATACCATCCATTTTATTTGGATAAATACGATTTCCATCAACTTTATTTATAAGAAAACCTGTCATCTCACCATCTTTTATAAAGCATAAGCCATCTTGAGGATGTAAATCTGCATCAATTTCAAAATAATTATGACAAATTCGGTTAACTTTTCCAATTTTTTCCCCGCGAGATTTAGGTGACAAAAAATTAAAACACTGTTCACGCTCTTTTAAGAAATAACTTGTATAACCACGATTGAATGTTTTTTCTGTATTTGGTTCAAAATCAATAAAAACTTTACCAGAAGATGTTCGTCTTGCATATTTATTTAACAAATTATTATAATATGCAACAATATTTTTCACATAATTTATATCTTTTAACCTGCCTTCGATTTTAAAAGATTTAACACCGCTGGATACAAGTTTTTCAATGTTTTCAGACGCATTAAAATCTTTTAATGAAAGTAAATATTTATCTTTTAAAAGAAATTTACCATTTTCATCAACAAGAGAATATTTTTTACGGCAAGGCTGCGCACATTCCCCTCTATTAGCTGAACGACCACCATTTGCATAAGATAAATAACATTGTCCACTATATGATACACATAATGCACCATGAATAAATGTTTCAATCTCGCAGGTGGTATTTTCACAAATTTCTTTTATTTTTTCTAATGATAATTCTCTTGCAAGAATAACTCTTGATAAGCCTAAATTATTAAAATATTTAGCTTTTTCAAGTGTTCTATTATCACACTGAGTACTTGCATGAATCTGTATAGGAGGGATCTTACCATCAATTGCAGCTTTAATGAGTCCCATATCCTGTACAATTATAGCATCAACACCAATAATATATAACTTTTTAACCAATTCAATAGCTTTTTCGAGTTCTAAATCATTAAGAATCGTATTAATTACAACATGAATTCTTACATAAAATTTATGAGCATAATTTACCAGTTTTTCAATATCTTCCAAGGAGTTTGGGGCATTTTTACGTGCGCCAAAATCTTCCGCACCGATATAAATAGCATCTGCACCACTATTTATAGCCGCAATTGCAGTTTCTAAATTTTTAGCTGGAGCTAATAATTCAATAGTATTCATAATGTTATTTTATAATAAAATCATCAAGAAATTGTAATAATTAGAATAAATTTTACAATTAATGATAAAATTGAAAAAAAGGAAAAGTATGAAAATATCACTAATAAATCATGGTTGTGCAAAAAATTTAGTAGATGCAGAGTTAATGCTGGGTATCCTTATTCAAAAAGGATATGATGTAACCCTTGATGATCAAGATGCAGATATAGTTATTGTAAATACATGTTCTTTTATTCATGATGCAGAAAAAGAATCTGTACAAAGTATTCTTCAAATGGTTGATAAAGGGAAAAAAGTAATTGTAACAGGCTGTTTATCTCAAAAACATAATAAAGAATTAAAAGATGCAATTCCTGAACTTGCTGGCATGATTGGAACCTCAAACTTACAAGATATTGTAGAAATTGTTGAAAACATTCTACAGAAAAACGAATACAAAAGTATAATTGAAGAAAAACCAAACTATATTTACCCAGAAAATATTGAACGTCAACAAATAACAATGGGTGCAAGCTCATATTTAAAAATTGGAGAAGGATGTAATTATAGATGCGGATATTGTATCATTCCAAAACTACGCGGGAAATACGTGTCACGCTCCATTGAAAATATAGTAAAAGAAGCAAACGAACTTGTTAATAAGGGCGTAACTGAAATCATTTTAATAGCACAAGATACTTCTTCTTATGGAATTGATTTATATGGAAGACAAGCACTTCCACGATTATTAGAAGAACTAAATAAAATTGAAAACTTGTCTTGGATTCGTATTATGTACGCATACCCAACACAAATGACAGATGAGCTTATTGATGCAATCGCGACACTTGAAAAAGTTGTGAAATATGTTGATATACCATTACAACACTCACATCCAAGAGTTCTTGCATCGATGAAACGTCCGGTGATGGATTATAAAGAACTTGTTGAAAATTTGCGTAAAAAAATCCCTGGAGTTTCAGTTAGAACGTCGCTTATCGTAGGTTATCCAGGCGAAACAGAAGACGAATTTGAACATTTGTATAATTTTGTTAAGGATGTCAGATTTGACAGAATGGGAGCCTTTGAATATTCAAGAGAAAAAGACACTTATTCTGATACTCTTTTAAATCACATTCCGGCAAAAATAAAAAAACAAAGACGTGATAGATTAATGAAATTACAGCAAAAAATTTCATTAGAAAACAATGAAAAATATATAGGTATGAACCTGAAATGTATCGTAGAAGGATATACTGATGAAGGAGTAATTATACTGAGATCGGAGCACGATGCACCTGAAATTGACGGAGTTGTTTATGCTTCATGTGAACGACAGGTTATCCCGGGTGATATCGAAAATGTAAATATTACTAAAGCTGATGAATACGATTTATTTGGAATAATTATTGATTAATAAAGGTTAAAATATGGAATATATAGAAAATAAAGAACTTGAAGAACAAGAAATTAAAGGTATTTTTACTGATATGGTAAAATATTCCCCATCGAAATTATGCGGTATGTTTGGTAATATGATAGCAGTACCGATTTATACAAGCCTTTTTTCTCAAGAACAATACGGTTTATATACTATTTCTATAGCTATGTTGTCTTTTCTTTGTATAATCTTTTCTGACTGGGTAGGACTTTCAGGGTTAAGATTTTTTAGACGACATCAATTAGTTGATGATTTACCAAAGTATTTAACAACCCTTGTAACTATATTAACTATTAACATGTTTTTAATGTTTGCTATTGCATTTATATTTAGAGATAGCTTATATAGTTTTTTCCATGTCCCTTTTAAATATTTTCTGGCAGTCTTATTCTTAATAATTCCTGTAGCTGTTAGAGCTTTACTTTCTCAGTTATTACGAGCACAATTGAAATCAATTTCTTATACTGTTGCGACTATATTAAATCAATTTGTCACAATATTTTTAGCAGTATTTTTTGCGAAATGTTTTAATATGGGAGCTGCATCAATCTTATTAAGTATGGGAGTATCTATCACTCTAATCGATATATTATTACTCTATCAAAGTGAAATTCTCAAGGTTTTTAAATTTCAAAAAATCGAATGGAAATTTATTCTACCAATTATGAAATACGGAATTCCAATTGCTGCAACTTCTTTAAGTGCTTGGATTATAACCCAAAGTAACAAGTTTATTATGAACAGTATAAGCGGATTTTCAAAAGCAGCATTAGTAGGTGCTGGTTACGGATTAACTTTACCAATCTTAATGACATTATTTGCAATGATTACGGTTGCAGCTATTCCCAGAATTATTAACTTATATGAAGCAAAAATAGATGTTAGACCAATAATTTCAAAATTTATGGGTTACTATATACTTGTTGCTTTGCCTATTATAACAGTAATGTCATTATATAGCATTGATTTTGCTCATTTATTTATAAAAAATGAAAAAATGTATGAGGCAAGTCTTTTAGTACCTTATTTTTCATATGGTGTATTTTTCCTTGCTTTAACTGACTACACAACGTTACAATACCACTTAGCAAATAAAACTCATATCGAGTTTATTATAAAATTAATATCCGGAATTATCGGAGTAATATTAAACATTATCTTAATTCCAAAAATGGGGCTTACAGGTGTTGGCATTGCAACCTTTGCTGCAAATTTCCTATATTGGCTGCTTAGTGTCATAATTATAATTCCAAACCTTAATTTAAAATTTCCCAAAAATACAATCTTACAAATTTTATTATCATCATTACCAACAGGTGTAATACTCTACATACTTAAGGTTTATGGAGGAAGCATTTCAGGTATAATTCAAATGTGCATATTACTTTCAAGTTTCTACATTGTTTACTTTTTTGGTGTAAAAAAATTGATAAATTTACCTGAGTAATAAAACTTAATATTGTCTTTACTACTAGCAATAAAAAATATTCACTAACGTTATTAATGTAGTGAAGAAATATTGTCATGCCTTAAAAAATTTTAATAAATTGACAAAAATTTCTATGCTCTTGCTAGAATAGAATTCTAGCCTAAATTATCGATAATAATAAATTTTAAATAACGTTATGAAAGGATTTATATATGAGAACCAGAAGTAAACAACCGAAAAGGATAGCTGCAGCTGCATTAACTGCGTTATTTTTATCTCACCAAACACTTATGCTTTCTGCGATTGCCACAGAAATTTCCGGGGTTAACGGTACTAACGGTGTTTATGATATAAACCCATCATCTGTAATTACTAAAAATGGTAAACTTACAGACATCGGTTATAGAAAATATGAAAAATTTAACTTAGATAAAAATGATATAGCAAACCTTATTTTTAAATATGGTGAAAACGATATTAACACATTCATTAACCTTGTTGATGGTAAAATTAATATCAATGGTATTGTCAACTCAATGCGAGATGGAAATTTTTACAATGGTAAAGCAGTTTTTGTTTCACCAAATGGTATGGTAGTGGGTGCATCAGGTGTACTTAACGTTGGTTCACTTAGTATTTATACTCCAACTCAAGCAACTTTTGAGGATTATGTAAAAAATCCACAAGCTGATTATGGAGCATTAGCCCGAAATAATTCAGGAAAACCTATTACTATAAACGGCAAAGTTATTGCAGCTAATGATGTGGAATTATATGGCGGTAAAATTTCTGTTGCAAAAGATGCAGGGATAATTTCAGGTATTAATGAAGCTAAAATGACACAAATAGTAAGCCATGATATGGCAAATACCTTATTTAACCAATTAGTTAACACAGACAACCTAAATACTGCAAATGAATTTTACAGTGATAATGGTAATATTTATATAAAAACTAATCAAACTAACGAAATTGCAGGTGTTGATATTCAAGGAAATGTAAAAAACTTTGGTAAAGGTAATATTAATATCCAAAACGTTGGACTTGATGGAGTAAAAATTGCTGGTAATCTTTCAAATACTGATGGATTACTAAAAATAAATAATAATAATGGCGGAACTAATATTTCCGGAAATGTAAAAAACAATGGAACAACACAAATTTTCAATGTTCCTGGTGAAGGATATGAAACAAAATTCACAATTGATGGAGTTGAATATTCTTATAAAATTGACTCTGAATCTGGTTTAAATATTTCAGGAAATATTGATACAAAAGGCGATACTACCATCAGAAATACCGCAACAGAAGGATTAACAATATCAGGTACAATTAATAACGATGGTCAATTAGAAATTCAAAATGGTATTGCTGGCACAACAGAAACCGCAACTAATAGAAATAATAAAATGGCAGGCTTAAATATCACAGGTGATATTAACAATACAGGTGATACAAATATTACAAACTATGCTGCAGGTGGTTTAAATATAGATGGTACAATCACTAACCGTGAAGGAACTGTTGCTATGTTGAATACATTAGGCGGCTTAACTGTAAACGGCACAGTAGATAACCAAGGAACAACTACAGATATCACAAACCACGGTGCTAACGGTCTTA